>Ga0194052_1000153_pt1 | contig 48546 bp, 38 predicted proteins | sample SepL226m_MetaG_FD_160117 | JGI IMG/M metagenome (GOLD analysis project Ga0194052, IMG submission 160117) | Anoxic zone freshwater microbial communities from boreal shield lake in IISD Experimental Lakes Area, Ontario, Canada - Sep2016-L227-6m | ecosystem: Environmental > Aquatic > Freshwater >...
GGGGTGTTTGCACAATAATAAAAAATCAAAAAAGTTACGTTCAGATAAAAAGAAAATCACCTGAAAACTATGTGTTCTCAGGTGATATGGGATGACTGTGAGTATAAATTATAATCCCCATTCATCCCATCAATTCTGATTCAACACTATTGTCCGGCCTCAATTATAATCTGCCGGTAATCATGGCGTTGTACCGGTACCCGCAATATTCCTTCCGGTGTCAAAATGGCTTCTCCTTCTGTATTATTATTCCATTGTACCTTGCCACCAGATGAAATTGTGGTGTTCTTTTCGGCATCAGATATTTTCCATTTTCCGCCAGCAGGCAACCCCAATGCTTTTGCGTCAATTGTAATATCAGCATCTGCTTTTTCGCCATAATTAACCACTGCCAGCAATATTTTACCCGGCTTTTTCCATGTTGCTACATAAACGTCCTTAGTTTTGCAGACAATACCGGTTTTGCTGTCCCAATATGGCAAGAACTGGACATCAGCAGTTTCAATACCAAAACGGTCACGGGCAATCCACGCCGGAGTATTCAGACCATTTGAATTACCGGATGGCAACGCGTCGTGAAGCAATATTGCGCCGGTATAGGCACGCATTGCTTTAACTAATTTATTGTTATCCCATGCCCCCTGGTATTCGTGCATAAAATTAACTGCTGTGCCCCATGTTCCGGAATAATCTATCCGCAGGCGTTCTAATGACCAATAATCCATGAAATCCTTGTTCAGTTCAGGATAAATAACATGATGTTCACCATCATACGCGATATCGGCAGCACCTACCCATGGCGCAACAGTATTATTTGTCATATGCAATACAAATTTATCCTGTATTCCCCGTGTTTCCTGAAAAACAGCGCGGAACCGCAGGAAAAGTTTGCGTAATTCGAATATATTAAATGTTGGCTGTACCTGACCATCCGGCAACAGATATCCGCGGCCACATTCTATGCTATTATCGGCCTGTGGGCATACATTATCCAGATATACACCGTCTATCTGACATGTTTTCGCCCAGTTTCCTAACTGATAAACCATGTAATCACTCAATGTATCTTCAAATGCCAATCCTGCACCACCTACTTTAGTCTTCCATTGATCGCCAAAATATCCCACTTCCGGTGCAAATTGAGCCGATAATGTTTTCCATTCAAGATACGGTACCGCATTCGCGCGATATTTATTTATTCCCTGAATGAATCCCTGTGTCCCCGCGTGTGATTGTTCTGCTAATTTTTTGCATTTTTCCGGTTCCAGGGTGAAAGGAATATTTGTCCAAATTTGGCTGCCGCCATGAGCACCCAGGAATTGCCAATCTTTGAAAGTATCACCGCACCACCACGAGTCCATGCGCCATTTATCATGCATTGCTTTCACCGGGGTAGCCTGAAAAGCGAAGGTTACTGTTCGCGACGCAGAAATTGTTTCCGGCGCACTGATTAAATTAAGCACCATTACGGTTTCACCAGGTCGGTCGCGACGTATTTCCACCGCGGGTACTTTGTTGTTTGGCGTCCACCCCTGGTCGCTGTTGGCAAACCAGCAGAAACCGCTTTCCGCGCAACCAAGCCACACGTAGGGAATAAACGAACCGATAGTCATCGATTGACCGTCTATTTTAGTTGAATCCCATATGCGCCCGGTGCCATCCTTCGGCAAAAATCCGGTGAAAAAACCATACCTAATCCCTTCGCCGGTAGCATGCAGAAAATCAGCATCTTTTGATACAGGAATTAAAACACGTAAATCTTTAACCGAAACGGAGTTTTTACCACCCATGGTTAAATCTACTTTATACATGCCGTCATACTCGACAGTAACTATACTTTCAACAGGTATTTTATCAAGTTTACTGACAACTTTCAGCACTAATCTGTTATCTGTCTGCGATACCACAGTGATTTTCGCATCTTTCGCAGTGACAACTTTACCATTTGCCAGAGTAGCAACCAGGGTAGCAGGTGTCGGTAACAATGCTTTTTTCTGTGATGAAATCTGCACCGGCAAACCAGCAGCACCTACTTTCATATCGCGTCCCCATACGCTTGCTGTCTGCGTTTTTTTCTGGTATCCAACCGGGGTCCATGGAGCAATCACCTTTTCCATATTACCCATGGTGGTTTTCCACCACGCAAATTTGGTATGGTCTTTCTGGGTAAATGCTTTATCACGTGTTAATACAGTCTTACCGGCAACATCCATACAGGTCATTTTAGCGTTATAGGTTCCGGGGGGAATCTCACCAATTTTAATAATCCCCTGGATATAAGCCAGTGAATCAAGTTTAAAATCCTTTGAAGCCAGAACTTTTCCGGCTTCATTTGATATTTCTACCCGGTATACCGCGATATTATTTCTGGTATCATAATTAATAAAATCGCCGGTCACCCGCAGATAATAATTTACCGGGTTATATTCCAGCGATAATCCAACCTGGTCACCTTTATCGTCCTGTGGCGCCAGGGCAGCAAGGTCACCGAATTGTCTTTGCGCGCACCAGTCAAGATATGTCAAGGTGTCATCAGCAGAAGTTACTTTTATCCGGTAATCGCCTTTACCCGGTTTATCAAGGTTCATTTCAGCAGGTATAGTTGAAAGCACACCTTTTTTCACATCCAATGTTCCTTCTTTTACCACACCACCATCACTACTGAATGACCATTTCAATTTATCATCACGTTGTCCCTGTGCCGCTAACGCGATGCCAAACTGTTTTGTTGCCCCATCTGACGCGGAAAGCAAATGAATCGCGGGGATAGATTTTGACAGAACAAACTTTGAAAACGAATCACTGACCGAAAAACTGCTGGTGCCTTCAAATGAGTTCTGTTCCCATGGCCGTTTAAAGTTTCTGGCCACCAGACAGGCATATTTAAAACCATCCGCAAATGGTGTCGGCACAAATAATGTTGACCGGGGAATCATCATCTCCATCTCCCATGCGCCACCATCAGCTGTCAGGGAATTTTTAACTGTCCATCCCGCGGACCACCCAATTCGTGAGTTGCCGACTGCCGGTTCATGCATTACGTCATATCTGGCATTGGCAAAATTGCTGAGATATTGAAAAAATACCGGTTGGCCATCCGGACTTTTGGAGTTTACATTAATGACTACTTCATAGCTGTCGTCAAACACGACGTTTATATCTTTTGAAGGGTCGCGTAATGCCTGGATGATTCTTTCACCCGGACGCAATGGTGAACGCATGGCAACAAACAGATTGTCTTCATTCCACAACATCCAGAATCTGGTCTGACGTGGACTCACCATGTGTTGGGTGGTTTGCAACGCATTTATACTTGCTGCTCCCTGCCATTCTGCATCGCTTATTTTGCCATCAATCACCGGCATATTCCACGCGTATGGAACAGTGACAAGCGGAGTGGAATAACCATCTTTAACCCCTGCCATTGCCATCACCACACAAAGCATGCTAATCAGCAATATGCTGATACGCGCATTAATTCGATTAACCATTATCTTTATCCCCCATTTTATAATTTCAGTATTATTACTTGAATCCAATAAAAACCTGGCTATCACAAATGATTATCCCTACGATAAATACAAAAAACTAAACTCTTGTAATTTGTATTTTTCTAAATCCTGATTATTTAATTATCGGATAGACATTAGTATTTATCACCATATCAGCCTTAATTTTATCCTTTAAATCAATAATCGTCATACTATTTGCATACTGGTCACGGGGACGTTGCGCTGGCAACATTTCATAAGTATTGCTTTTTCCACCGCCAACATCATTTACCGCGATAGAAATCCCAATCGCGTCACGTTTATCGAGTGCAAATGGTTCATGCAGATTCAATCGCCCGTTGATGCTCATATGAACATTGTAACCATTTGCCGTTTTTTCACCCGCACATGTCGCAGCGCGTTCCATGCCATCCCCCATCCAGGGTCGCAAGTTAGCCGCAAAAAATGGTTTTTCATAAATATTCACCATAGTCTGATGAACGTCAGCATCAAAATTTATATTAGCAAACCTGTTAGCAGGTCGCAGGTCAAAAAATAGATTTAATCCATCCCGGCCAAATGCCCATTCAGAAGATGAATCTATCAGGGAATCCGGTACTTCTGCGTCTAATAACAATTCACTGCCATTTCTGCGAAGTTTCCATTTAGCCGCATTTGGCAAAGTACCATTTATAACATTATCTGTAAAATGCAATACAGGAACAGCACAAAAATCAATAATAAACATGGCAGATTTTCCACCGGCACTCACATCAACTACCGCATCAGTTGCATCACCTGCTTTAAGATCAACAGGGAACTTCAATTGAGGCGCTGTACCATGTTTACCCCCAATACTCCAATTTATCTGTATATCAGGCATTGCAGGTTCAGTGGTTATTGTCATGTCGTCAATGTGCAGGTTTACCGATAACCTGGGTACAGGTTCTGACAGTTTTCGTTCTTTACCATCCAGTCGTCCAGAGAAGTTCATTCTTTCCCAAAGCGAACGGGCTATTCGGTATTCACCTAAACTGGATGGATGCACACCATCAGGTCTTAGTTTTTGCTGACGATCCAACGTTTCCTGAAATTGTTCAAACTCTTCCTGAACCGGTATATACAAAGCGCCTTCTGTTGCTGCTATTTCCTTCACTATTTTCTGACAATCACGCAAAAAATCATTGGCACCATCTATTCTGAAAAATGTTCTGCGACATGTTTCATCTGCCAGGGTAGGACTCATTAAGATAACGACGGCACCATCAGCACGATATTTTTGTACAAACTTTGTTATATCTTGACGGTATGCCATTAATGGCTTTTCCCGTGGTTCTCCCTTAACCCATTGACCATTTATGGCATTATTCATTCCCAACATCATTGATACTATTGTCGGTTTTCGCCCTTCGTCTTTAAGCCGTTTTGCCAAGTCAGATGATGTGCTACCCCACACACCTGCCTGAACAAAATCAACTTTTGCATCGGGATGGTAATGCCGGAAAACACGTTCACATGCACGCCGGTAAGTATCGGCATGGGTTATACTGTCACCGTGAAATACCCACACATCACCGTCGCGGAGAAAAGAAACGCCATCATCCGCGGCAGATATTATCATTGGCAGAAACAGCAACACCAGTGCCAATAAGCATGTAAATAGCCTCATCTTTTATACCTTTAAATTTGATATATGAAAACATAAAATATAACAGTTGCTTATTAAGCAATTATTATTAAATAATTCTCTGAATGTATTCCCATTTTCTAATTAAAATATGAAAATTTTAATCAAACTTCAAAATAATTAACTCACCTGCAGATAATGCGATATTTTCCGCATTAACTTTTTCATCCCAATTGGAAATCGGCATATCGTCATTGGGATTTTCGCGCATGGCGCAATCCGCCCGCGAAGGTATGGTATTACTGCTAACCCGTAAAGCAGATATCGCTTTATTAACTTCCAATGATATATTTGCTGTAGCATCATTCGCGTTAAGTAATACTATCTTCCACTCATCTTTGTTATTTACCGCCATACCAAAGATATTTTCCGGTAATCCTGTAAGCGGATATAATAAAGAACCCGGTCTGAATGTCTGCATAAGTGCTGAGTAATAAAAATAAACCGGACGCGGCATCCAATTTTCCCATTTATACCGCCATAGTCCAAAATTCATCAGTCCCAGTTTAAGATTCCCACCATAAAACATATCACCGACACACCATTGGCACACCCCATCAACACCATTAGCCAGCATTATTAAAACTTTACGTGCTATTGACACAGCGTTTTCCATGGTACCATGCACATCTTCGCCCAACCTTGTGCTTCCCGGTGATACTGCCGACATTCCATAACCCACATTATTAGTTTCCCAACAAATCAACTCCGCGTCAGGCCCAACTATATCGCGATATCCGGCAATCTCTTCATTCAGCACTGGTGGCTTCCATTTTGCCGATTCTGGATGATTAAAAAAGTCGGTATCTTCCGGCACATAATGGTGAAAACTATATCCAACATCACAACCCTTAAAATCAGCGGCAGCCAACGTCAACCGTTCCACTCGTCGCTGATACGGCCATACAGAATCAACAACCACCAGTTTCACTTGTTTATCCAAATTACAATTTTTCAGTAATTCAATAACTTTCAGGTGCTTATCAACATATTCCGTCCAAGGTAGCGCGGTTATCTTTCCATCACTGACCATACTTCGTTCAAAGTCAGTATCCGGTGCGAACATTCCATCTGGTTCATTAAAAAGCGATAACCAATGAATATTGTCAAAACCAATCCGATTCACCAGGTAGTCAATCAAATCGACAGCCAGTTTTTCCTTCCCCGGTTCCATCATTTCTTTATTGGTCCATGGACTCATACATACATTCACCATTGCTCCGGCATCGCGTAAAACCCGCAGATTTCTTATCTGCATCCTCATATTTTCGGAATCCCAATCGTAAGTACATTCATCGCCAGACGGGTTAAAATCATTCAGACTTAAAAATATGCGTGCAATACCTGGCCGCATCGCTTTCATTCGGCGTTCCAACCGCGCATAATCATCATCATTAACTCCGCAATTACGATTGAGTTCATCATAAATACAACAGTCTGCCTCAACACCTATTCCACAAAATAGACGGTCAGACAAAGGTTTTCCAGCTATTTTAATTTTAGATATATTGTACATAAAAGTACCCCGATTTATAATAATTACAACGCAATATAGTTCACGCTAACTAAAGAATACAACTTAATTACTTAATTTGTCAATAGGTTAACTAAACAATAGTTTAACTTTCATTATTTTTTATTACATCAATTTACCGAATTAGCAGAATTAACATGGGTAGGTAATATTAGTGATACATCAGATTTGTACGAGTCACCGATAAACTTATCTTATTTTATTCTATTATCCATGGTTTACGAATTCTGAATGGTGTTTTAAACTTGTCCGTCAATTTCCCTTTTTCTTCCATATGTACCATACAGGTACGTATGCATGCCGCGCCGCAAACAGCGGTAGTATAGTGATACAGCCTATTTCCTTCCGAACTGGGCCTGAATGTCTGCTCTATCTGCCATGTTACCCAACGACGAAAAGCATCATCCTCGGGTGAATCTCCCGCTTCCATTGCCTGTTCTATTAACCGGCGGGTATTAGGATTTTGCGCATCCATTTCTTTATCAAGAAATGGGTTTTTATTTGGACATGCCGCCTGAAAACCTATCATGCAACGGGTTTCTTTTAATTTTCCCCAGCTTATTTTTCTTCCGGCAACGATTACTTCTTCTTTATCATTTTTATCCATTGGGATTGCGTTTGCGGGACATTCACGGGCACATCGCATGCATCCGTCACATAACCCGTCTTCAAATATCGGGTCCGGTTCTAAATCAGCATCAGTAAGTATGAAAGCAAGCCGTTGACGCGGCCCAAGTTTTGGAGATAGGAATATCTTACTCCAGCCAATTTCTCCCATACCGCAAATTACCCCGGCAACACGGACATTGATAAGGACATCAGGTTTTGGATAACCAGGTCTCACAGGTTGTCCTGTCGGTCCCCATGTCTGTCTTTCTCCCTGTCCATATAGCACCGCGTCATACCCATTATCTTCTATGAATGAACCCACATTACGTAAAGTCATTGGGATTTGAACATTATTGGTATTGGCATATCCCATTGCGCCATACATGCCAAAATCGGTACCTTCCTCAGGCCCACGCATCACTCCACGATGAATGCGAAAACCCAGACCAATTATTGATTTCGCTTCTGGAAATATAAATCTCGGGTCGCGTTCCGGTGGAGCACCTTCAAACCGATCCATAGAACCAATTCCTACTAAATCAGCTCCCATAGAAAGACCGGCTTTCTTAATCATTTCACTTGTCAGCATTTTTATTTCTCCATCTATTATCATTATTATCTGTGGTTGCCATCGAAAACTCTATATTCGCCTGCCGGAATGCCATCAAAATCTTTATTACTAAAGTTTACAACCACAGCAGTTCCATTGCTATACAATGTTTTACTAACATCCTGTGCCGGTTCCCAACGTCCATCTATGTCATACTTTGTCAATTTTGTCATATAACCATCCTGCCCAAAAGCAAAAGAATATGCTTTCTGTAAAAATTCTGCATTTGTCTGATAAGCTGGTATACCAAAAGCAGGACTTGGTCTCATACACACTTCAAATTGCGGTGTTAATCCAAGATCAAGCATCCTCATTAATCGATTGTCATCAGCGGTACCAATGGACTCACCGCAATTATGACTGCCATGCAACGCGATACCTATCATCGGCACACTTCTATCCAGAAAGTAACGACCAATACCGCAATTACGCAGATAACCACTGGGATTGCTAAACGAGTGGAAGAAACCATCCATGACACTGAAATACTGGCCATAGGGCATTTCAGTCGATAGGCTTCCCATCGTATCCTGTGCAACCCTGCATTCTTGACGAATCAGTTCCATATATTGGGACCGGAGTCGCACCGGATGTTCAGATGAGTAGCAGCAGACAAATCCGCCGACGGCGTCATAGTGGTGATGACCATAAAAACCAAGTCGCGCCAGCGCCGGCAAATCGCGCTTCACATGTTTATTCAGAGAAATCGTAGGGCAGACCCGATGCGCCTGACCACCACTCCATACTATGCTCTCCCAATATTCACCGCTTCGGTGACGTACCAGGTCATCCACGCTGAATTCATCACTGCAAGGATAAGCGGCGTTATGACTGGTGTGTACACCCAGCATAACATCGTATTCTTTACACCAGGCAATCAATTCCTTCATCCTGTTTTCACCACCAACTCGTTCGTCCACGGGAAGGTAGGTAGGTGGTTTGCCATCATGCCCGTCCTGACCCCAGCCAACGAGGATGACTGTCAACTTCTTCATACCACGTTCCAAGCATTGCCTGATAATCTCACGCGCCTCATCACAGGTACAGGTGCAATGATAATCACCCTTGCCTTCTGGGTGCGGATCTTTGTAAGCCATAAAAATTTTTAGAAAAAACCGTCCTGCGTAATCTATAGCCTCCGGTCGCGTTTTTCCCTTCCCGATCCAGTTCTGCACTCCGCGCTCAGAGCGCAAAAACGTGCGGTACTGCACTCCCACAAAAGCATAGCCCTCTCCCTGCGGACAGTTCGGATGCGCAAAGCGATAGCGCATACGCCGTGGACCCGCAATGACATCATCTTCCTGCGCCCAACGCCAAACAAAGTAAGGATGCACACTGTTAGCCTGGGCAGCCTCCCAGTGCCGTCGGCAAACAAGCTGCGCGTCTTCATCACCCTCAGTCACCAATCCACATAGCGTACCCTGAGTGCGGGTAATACCGAATACCGGCGCGTTACAGACATTTTCCCATTGATCATTAGAACTGTAGATTGTCTGCCACACCTCACGCGGGTAGGCTTTATCAAAAAATGTCTGGCAGCCATGCCAGTTGGGCAGTGTCAGGTAACCCTGTTCACCGGTACGCGCAGCGCCGAACTCAGGTAGGATTTCCAACCCTAAAAGGCGGTAAAGCCGAGAATGATTCTCATTTACACCATCAGTGGTCACCGCGATGTCAAATCCTTCCCCACTGGCATCCATTTCAATAGATAGGGTGATTTTCATGTGAATAGTGTCGCAGGTAATGACTATTGCCGCGGTGCAATCATTAATTTTTTGAATATCAAGCTTACTGCGGGTACTCAGCGACAATGTTCCCATGGTGCCAAAAGCCTGCGAGTCATCCCATGGTACAAGCACCTGCTGAGCACGCGGATGCTGGCGGTCATAATAATGCAATATACATAGAGATTTCGCTTCCCACTGTCGCTGACCAGACAGACAAAAAGCAAGTCGTCCCTGACTATCAATTTCAATTGTAGAGTTCCCGGCAAATAAAGTGATTGTCCCGGAGTTCGTTAATTCTTGTGTCATATATTTTTTCCTTATTGATTATTGGCGTTATCAACATGCTTGACGCTAAAACCACATACGCGCCAAAATTTGCCGATGTCATGATAATATGTATATTATCGTATTTATTTACAGCATATGCCAAATGATATTAACATCAGGATTGAATGTAAATATACCAGTATTCAATTTTATGTGAAAACGAATGAATTAAACATGGATATTTCTTCAAAAATATGGATAATTATTCAACAGTTCATTGCCAATGAATGATATCAGTCTTATAGTTAAATGATATACTGCTACCACCATATCATAATTAGTTGGCAAATTTTATTTATTATACATACATTTTTCATTACAATATTTTATTAAATAATGACATTGTACAGCTTTGCCTAACCATTCCAGATATATTAGAGAAAGTCATTGAATTGATTATACTGTAAGGCGTAAAAAATCTGCGCAATTCCCGGACGCATTGCTTTTATCCGGGGTTCCAACCATGCATAATCATCATTATTAACACCGCATTGGCTGTTAAGTTCATCATAAATAAAACAATCTGCCTGAAAACCAATACTGGCCACTAACCTGTTACTAATAGGATTTTCCGCAATTCTCACCTTATTGCTATTGCTTATCTCTGCCACCACCTGCTACAATGATTAAAACAGGTCACGTTCACGCTAACTTTTAGCTATATATTACTACATGCAGACACTATCTGTCAATATTAGTTTTATAAATATGGCAGTTTTTTAGTGATCTATTTTTAGTAAATGTAGTAGATTTGCCAACTATATCACTAAAGGAACAGAAAAGTATGAGCATACATAACCGTCTTGCTGCTGTTGACCAGTGGAATGCCGGAGTACCGGCAATTCACGGTCCTAATATAACAGGAGCGTCAGCCATGAAGCCTTTTTTATATACTGTGCCTGTTACAGGTGAGCGACCACTTTTTTTTAGTGTGGAAGGCCTGCCAGACGGTCTTAGCATTGACAATCAAACAGGAAAAATAGCCGGAATAGTGGCGCGGGAAAACGAATACCATGTGTTGCTGCGAGTAGAAAACCGACATGGCAAAGCTGAAAAAGAGTTTGATATCGTTATAGGAAAAGGTTTAGCATTGACACCGCCAATGGGTTGGAATAGTTGGAATGCATGGCGGCGATGGGTAGATGACGATAAAGTTCGTAAAGCGGCTTTTTCTATGGTTAACAACGGATTAGCCGCCCGTGGTTATACCTACATAAATATTGATTCCTGCTGGCAGGGAGAACGCGGCGGAATATTTAATGCCATTCAGCCAAATTCAAAATTTCCAGATATGAAAGGACTTTCTGAATATATACACGGTCTTGGGCTAAAGTTCGGCATTTATTCTTCGCCATGGGTAGAACCATGGGGATGCAGCGCAGAAGAAGCATTTGCTGATTGGGGTGGTGGTGCATTGATAGGCTGTTCTGCCGGTGCACATGACACTGATTACCCCAACCATCACCCAACAATCTCAGGAAAATTTGTTGGCATAAATAAATATGAACCGAACGACGTAGCGCAATTCATTGAATGGGAAGTTGATTTTCTCAAATATGATTGGACTCCTACTGATCCACAGTCACTTGAAAGAATGGCACGTCCATTAAAAGCATCATCACGGGATATTATTCTGAGCGTTTGTACTGACGCAAAAATTAAATGGGCGGACTCATATATAAAATGGACAGAAATGTGGAGATCAATACCGGATACGAACGATGTCTGGAGCAGTGTGTTAATGAATGGATTTTTCGCTGATGACCAGATGGGGTGCGAAGAATGGCGGCAACATGTAAGACCGGGTAAATGGAATGATCTTGATATGACTGCTCTTGGCCCGCAATTTGATACTATGACAACTACAAAAGCCAACGGCCTTACACATGAAGAACAGATTACCCACATGACATTATGGGCATTATATCCATCACCGCTAATTTTAAGTTGTGATTTGGAATCCATCAATGATTTCGAATTACGTCTTTTCGGAAATGAAGAAGTTATCGCGGTAAATCAGGATAGTCTTGGAAAAGCATCCGTCCGAATTCGTGAAGAACGCCGACTGACTGATTTTGGCAATCGTCTTACTAATATTCGTATCCAGGCGCGTGAAATGGCAGACAGCACAAAAGTTGTCGGCCTGTTTAATCTGGCAGACACAGAGGATATTATTGAATTTAGCAGTAAAGAGATAAACATGCCACGGAATTTCAAGGTGAGAAACCTGTGGGAACGAAAAGATATGGGAACTTATACTAATAAATTATCTATTGCTGTGCCAGCACATGGCGCGCAGTTGTTAAGGGTATCAGCTATAGAATAGTCCGGTTGAAAATAATAATTAATTACGGGGGAACATTATGACAATGCACAACGTACCTACCACAAATCATATCTTAATTGCAAATAAAATACCGGTTTTTCGCCTTGTGTTGCCGTGCAACCCATCTGCGACAGAGGAATATGCCGCAGAAGAATTGCGACGGCATTTGTATAAAATTGCCGGTGTCGGGCCTTATACCAGGCAATCCAATAGGTCATACAGTGTTGGCGCAAAAACGACAATTTACCTTAACGACTGTGATGCCGCCATTAAAGCCGGCATTAATATTCCTCAATTATCACCGGAAATGTTTCATATTGAAAGTCATCAAAATGCCATTTTCATCATTGGCGGCTCTGCCCGCGGATTATTGTATGGTGTATATGAACTGCTGGAGACACTTGGTTGCCGATGGTATACACCGGAAATATCAAAAATCCCTAAAATAGATAATTGTGAAATACCTTCTATGCGTAAAACATCAGGCCCGGCATTTGAGTTTCGCGATATGTTTATATGGGAAGGCAGTGACCCGGTATGGTGGGCGCGCAACCGTATGAATGGTTGGTATACCCCAGTGCCGGAATATATGGGAGGACATGTAAATTACGGCCTGTTTGTACATACATTTTATACCCTGATACCGCCAAAAGAGTTCTTCGCGGAGCATCCGGAATATTACAGCGAAGTTAACGGGGTGCGCCAACACGAAATGGGACAAATATGCCTTACTAACCCGGATGTGTTGAAAATAGTAACAGAACGTGTGCTGAAATTAATGCGTGAAAACCCACGTGATTTCATATATTCAATTTCTCAAAACGACTGGGAAAATCCATGCATGTGTTCAAGCTGCGCTGCCTTAGTAAAAAAAGAAGGTACGCAATCAGGCCCATTAATCCATTTTGTAAATGCCGTTGCGGAAGCGACATCGCGTGAGTTCCCGAATAAATTGATTGATACTCTGGCATACTGGTATACCCTTGACGCACCACGATATGTTGTTCCGCATCCCAATGTGCGTGTCCGTCTTTGTTCTATCAATTGTTGCCAAGCGCATGAATATGGTACTTGTGACCACCCGGAAAGCGCACGGTTCCTTCGCGCTTTGGACGACTGGGGACGGGTGACAAAGCAGATGTATATATGGCATTACTGTACCGATTTCGCTAACTATCCATTACCCATGCCAAACTTTGATGAAATCCATGACAATATAAACCTTTATTACCGCCGCGGAATTTACGGAGTATTCATGCAGGGAATGGGTGAGGACGGCGGTTGTGCCGAGTCCATGGCACTGCGCGCATTCATCATCAGCAAATTATTATGGAACCCAAAACAACCGGTGTGGCCACTAATTGATGAATTTCTCACCGCGTATTACGGCGATGCTGCCACAGGTGTCCGCAAATATCTTGATATATTCCACGAACAGGTGCGTATCGACCGTAATCTGCATCCCAGCCTGTATGACCCGGCATCATCTGCTCTATTTGATGGAGATATTCTTGAAAGGTCCGATGCGGTACTGGCAGAAGGCGAGAAAAAAGTTGATGACATTCAGTATCAACGTATTCACATGCTTCGTAACGGCCTGACCTATGCGCGGTTAATGCGCAAAAGTACTCAATTCAAACTTGATGGCAACCTTTACCGGTGCGAATCCGCAGCAACAGACCGACAGGAACTGATAGCTTTAATTAATGACTTCCGAAATGCCGGATCTCTGCAAATAAGAGAAAGCGAATCCATTGATACCACAGAAGATAAATTGCGAAACCGCTTTGAAGAACATCCGGTTGTATGGTTGAAAAACGATAAAAACAGAATCGCCATTATACCAAATCTGGGTGGAAGATTGCTGGAATGGCACAATTCTAACCGGCAATGGCTTGCGCAACCTGACCCGGAAAATATCTGGATGCCCTACCCCATGTCAGAAGGTTACGCGGAAATGGTGCAAACCGGCGCATACAGTTATAACGGTGGCGTGGAAAGATATGAATACCGATGCGAAAAAGATAGTATTACAGTTTACACCACCACTTCAAACGGTATATTAATGTCGCGAGAATATCGATTACAAGATAATTTACTGATTATCGATAGTCTGTTGAAAAATAAAAATGATATTGCCATCTCTGCAACATGGGGGGCTGGATTGCATCTGTTGGCAAAAAATGGAGATGTAACCGTAGAAAATATTGTATACAAATGGTCAGATATCGACGATGGGTTAGGGGTGGCAAAAGTGCTTGAAGGTTGTCATTTCCCAACAGAAAAATGGCAGGTAAATGTGGATAATTTTATAATTACCCACTCATTTAACAGTAGCGTCACACGTGCTATTATTGGGAAAATCGAACGCACCGGATGTCTGGCACTTGACCTGCGAACTGCATCAACACTGTTGCAATCTGGAGAAGAAATCAATATGCACCAGGAAATAAAGATAGAAAAAATCTAATATTTTTATCATGATTCACTGGATTGAAGGATATTTCGATGCGAAAATCATGTTAACTATACCTAAAAAATTAATTCCTTTTGTATTTGCAAAAATCGTGACATAAGGAGAAATCATGTTTAACTTTACAAAATTCCAAAAAAAATTAAATATGCGAATTAGATTGTCTGCATTCGATGGCAGTTCTGAGTATAAATATATTACATCAGATATCTCAACAGAAGAAGATTTATCTCAAATAATTAATTTTGCTGATGCGACTTGGGATATTATATTTCTCTTTGCGAACGTCAGTAACAATCCCAATATCATTGACGGCACAGCCACATTCACAGTAAAAGAAGGCTGTGCATCCGGTGTATCTGCGGCGGTTGAATGGCTTCCAACAGCGTGGTCGCGTGACAATTTTGTAATGTTGCCAGCAGCCGCATATAATGGAAATCGTTATCCATGCCGCTATTATAAATATCCACCCATGGTGCATGAACAGGGTGATTGTGGACTCGGATCACCGGATTTATTGACTGATGTACCGCGTTTAAACTTTAACAATGAAGAACTATCGCGAATCCAAATTTTGACTGGAGATTTAACTACCCCCTGTATAACATATTATGACCCTCAAAATGGTTATGCCGCGATATTACTCACCGAACAAGGCAGCGACCGCGGCAATCATGGCATTGCTATTGAAGAAAGTTCTGACCGTAATCAGGCAATTCTACGGATTGAGGCTCCGGGGGTACGCCGTGACACACTATATACCATGATGGATACAGCCACACCATCATGGGACTGCGGTGATAATTTTTACACCGGACAATCGGTTACTATACGTTTCCGAATTGAAATATTCCCAGCCTCATCAGTGCAGGATTTATATAACCGATTTGCCATGGTTAGAAAATGTGTTACAGGTCCAATTACATTAAAGAATGAGATTCCTTTTTCCGCTGCTTGGAATATTCTGGTAGATAAATATGAGCGTGATAATTGGAATACAGAAGGTTATTACCATGTTGGTACACGGGATGCCGCAAACCACAGCAAGTTTCATGATTGGCAAATAGGCTGGGTTGGTGGCGGGATGGTAACAATGCCATTAATAATCGCCGGTCAACCAGAACTATACCGTCATGCCATGCAAAATCTTGAATGGATATTCAGTCAAACTCAGCTTCCCAACGGATTATTTCATGCAGTAACACATAAAGGCATTGTTTATGGTGATGGTTTTGATACTCCCGGTACTGATACCTGGTATATGGTACGCAAACAGGCAGACGCACTGTATTTCATAATTAAGCAATTTATTATATTGCAAAAACAAAATACCGAATGGGAATTGCCGGTTCACTGGCAAGCAGCAGCCAAGCGGTTAGCAGATTTCTTTGTTGCAGTATTCAAAAAATACGGGCAGTTAGGTCAATATTTTGATTGTGAAACCGGCGAAATTATCGTCGATGGTTCTTCCGCAGCGGCAATGGCCCCAGGTGCGTTAGCTTTAGCGGGAGAATTTTTTAAAAATGATGAATATATTCAGATAGCCGAATCATTGATGCTGCAGCTTAATGCTGATGTAATTTCCGGGATTACCAGAGGTGGACCAGGTGAAATCCTTAAATGCCCTGACAGTGAATCCGCTTTTGCCATGCTGGAGTCATTTGTTATATTGTTTGAAGTAACCGGCAAGTCAAAATGGCTGGTAAGGGCAGAAGCAATGGCAGCACAATGCATGACCTGGTGCGCGTCATATGACTACTCTTTCCCACATGACTCCTGGTTTGGACGGTTAGATATGCGTGCCACAGGTTCAGTATGGGCAAATGTACAGAATAAACACAGCGCACCGGGTATCTGCACCCTTTCCGGTGACTCACTGTTTAAATTATTTCGGTATACCAACAATAAACTTTATCTTGACCAAATTCAAGAAACTGCGCATAACCTACCGCAATATTTATCACGTGAAGACAAACAAGTTGGTAACTCAGAATATATGAAACCTGGTTACATGTGTGAAAGAGTTAACTTCAGCGATTGGGAAGGCCGTGAAAATATTGGTGGTTCCCTGTTTGGCTCCTGCTGGGCAGAAGTATCGTTGCTGCTGACGGTAGTAGAAATACCTGGTATTTATGTGCAACCTGATACCGGTTTTATTTGTGTTTTTGATCATGTTAATGCAAAATTAACTAAAACGGAAGATGGAAAAATAGTACTTAATATACATAATCCAACAAAATTCAACGCAAAGGTCCGTATTTTCGCAGAAAACTCCACTGATATGAAGTCGATTTTAGGACATGGTGCAGCATTGAATTGGCCAGTAATAGATATTCCAGCCAATGCATCAAGTGAAATAATTCTATAGTTGTAAATAATTTCTTTTCATCACCACTGTTTCTGGTATTTTCTGAATAAAATACCAGAAACAAAAAATACCAGATTTGAAATCACATGAATATAATGACAGGTTTCCCATGATAAGTATGGAATAGCTATAAGTTAATCACTGACTATATGGAATTACAAATTGTAAATTAGACTTGTCCGAAAATAAGAAATCATTAGATTTTAGGATTATTTTTTTTGTCAGTCAATGCGTTTATTTTACATTTTGAATGGATTATAAAGGTAAAATAAATAACGCTAAATGATGAATAAAGAGTCCAAAAGATGCCAGTATATATTTACAGACAAGTCTATTAATAAGGTCTGATTATGGCAACTATATTTGAGCCATCCCACGATTTGCCAGTATGGGCAGATGTTGATATTTGTGTTATCGGCGGTTCCTGCACCGGCGTGTTCGCCGCGGTACGCGCCGCCCGTCTTGGCGCGTCAGTGGTGCTGATTGAACGCACAAACTGCTTTGGCGGGGTAGCAACTAACGGATTGGTGCTGGTATGGCATACTTTTCTTAACACCGAATTCAACAAAACTATCATCGGCGGGTTATCGCAGGAAGTAGTAGACCGCCTGAAAAAGATTGATGCCGTCGACATGACAGAAACCAGCAGCAATGTCGGTTTCAGACTGAATACTGAAGAGTTAAAGATAGAACTTGATATGCTGGTGCTGGAACACCGCATAACGCCGATGCTGCATACACATGGATGTGTGCCATTAATGGATGGCAACCGTATCGAGGCAGTGGCAGTGGAAAATAAAGATGGGCGCGGTGCTATCCGCGCGAAAATTTTCATAGACGCAACCGGTGACGGAGATATAGCAATACAGGCTGGTGTGCCATATATTGAGCGCGATCATTTACAACCACCCACCACATGCGCGAAGGTTCGTAATTTCCGTCAGGATGGTATCCAATTCGCTGATATTTATCGCGAGCATCACACCGAATTCGGGCTTTTACCGGACTCGGGATGGGATTCTCACTTGCCCGGTATACCGGACACGCAAATGGTGGCGCAAATGCATGTGTTCGGCGTAAATGCCGCACACGCCACGCAACTTACCCACGCCGAGATAGAAGGCCGCCGGCAAATTCGCGGCATTATGGATATGCTGAGAAAATACGGACCAAAAGGAAGCGATATCACTCTGGTGCAATTAGCATCATATATCGGCATCCGCGAAACACGGGTGTTGGAAGCGGCGCATTGCCTGACAGAAGATGAAGTGTTGAATGGCGTACGATTCCCTGATGCAATCGCCAACGGAAGTTACCGGGTAGATGTGCACGCGTCGGAAGGCGGTGGTTTTTTATTCAAATATCTGGACGGCACCACTCTGTTTGCCCACAATAATGGATGCCAAACCGGCCGTTGGCGTGAAGAAACCCCCGAAAACCCAACTTTTTACCAGATACCCTACCGTTGCCTGTATAACCCGGCACGGCCAAACCTGCTGTTCGCCGGACGCATGATACACGCCGACCGCGGCGCGTTTGGCGCTATCAGGGTAATGGTTAACCTCAACCAAACCGGTGAAGCCGCCGGAACCGCCGCGGTACTGGCACTAAATGAAAATGTTCCGATAAGCGAGGTTAATCCAACAGAACTGCGCAAAACATTGGCAAACGGCGGGTCGATGATGCTGTGATAAGTCAGCAAAAAGAACAGGCATCCAGAACCAGTAATTTTAATGATGATGATGAATTATTAAATAATTTTTCTTTACCGCAATAATAAGAATAGATGACAGCAAAAGTAACTATTAAAATCATTTCCAATCATTCTAATTAATAGTTCAGACTAAAAAACTTCAAATTAATCTTCCCCACCTATTGACAATACCACCTAAAGATTTATAATTAGTTAGCGTGAACTTGTAGTTAGGGGATATTCTATGTCATACTTAACAAGATACCTTCGTTTTACTGTTATTAGTCTAATCATACTCTGTAGTATCATTACCTCATCTGCCCAGCAACAACACATTTCTACTACTCCACGCGGTGCATTGGCAGAAACGGTACGATATCGGATTGAGTTCAGTGATGGAGTGTTGATAAGTCTTTACAATAAAATTACAAATGAGCAATATCTGGATACAAACGCAGATTTAGCACAAACAATACCCCACCTGCCCAGTGGTTTGGGCACACAACAGGGAGAAAATGCGCGGGAAGCTGCAGAAAAATTATTTAAATGGCCGTGGTGGGAACACCCGAATAACCTGTATCTGCCTAATCAGCATTACGCCGATAAAAAAAGCCGTTTTGCCATAACACCGCAAGGCACAGCAAAAGCTACATTAACATATATCGGACTGACCGATGGTAAAAACCGTTTTGATGATGAGGTTTTTACCATGACGCTGGAGATTGACGCGGCGACAGGAGATTTGTTGGTAACGCCAGGCGGTAAATCTCCGTTGCCCGGAGTATACGGCTCTAATCTTACATTAGCGCCATTGGCATCCGCTATCACCGCTGAAGCACCTATTACAGATGGCCTTCATATAACGCGGGAAAATACCGGCGAAGTATTATGGGTTAACAAATGGCCTGATTACTGGCAATACGGTTTTATCGCTTTTAACGGATGGAAAACCGGTTCGGTGGCTATATGGGCGCAAGACCAGAAAATACGAAATTATAAAGAGCTTATGTATCTTAAAAATGGACAGGGCATTAGTTTCTCATTGTCTATGATGAATATTCCGCCATTCGAGAAGCTTACCGACGCGCAACCTGCATTACCGTGGCGAATACAGGCTTTTGAAACCAGTTGGGCACAGGCTGCAGAGCGATACCGGCAATGGCGCGATGCAAATGTAAAAATGGCGCCTCGACCGGAATTTACTAATAAGACATCTTTTATAGCCTCACTCGCCGGACCGCAGGATTCATGGCTGAAATCATTCCTGCGCTATACAGAGCCATGGCAGGGACGTGCTACAGCTTTTCAGGCTTCTGTGCGCGCGCAAAGTTTTGACCGTAACCACGCGGACAATACGCCATACAAAGGATTTAAAGAAGATACAGCCAAATGGCGCGCCGCCGGCACATACGGAATGTCATATCTGCAGCCAATGATAATGTGGGGACCTTTTCCATCAGAGGACAAAATGGTTAACCCGGAACGCGAAAAAGCCGCACGAACCCTTTCAAAAGAAGCAAATACCCGGTTAGCTTTTCAAAAAGATCCTGATACGGTGGTGCCGTATATTGACCAGCACCACCTTGGGCACCCGGGATGGCAGCGTTGGTTTTTAGACTGGGTTAAAGAGTGGTGTCAGGATTATAACGCGCAGGGAATATATCACGACCAGAGCTACCACGCTCCCCTTGACCGGCGGGGACTGACTGTTGGCGGCATGACAGCGCCGGAAGGTATGGCTGACTATTTTTACAAAGTAGCGTCAGAAAATCCGGGGACATTCCATGGTACAGAAATGGTAACAGAAGCAAACGCTGTCGCGGTGTCAAACGCCATCGGCAGCGGATATCATTGGGGAACCGCGCCTAACATGCGGATGGCGCGCGCATATGATTCAAGTCCTGTTACCGCCGCTTTGTGTTATCCACATACAGTCTTATGGTCATTTGTACGCCTGCGCGGCGATTCCACATGGGATCTACGCGAACGGCGGATGCAGGAAGCGCGCGGACAAATAGCCGGTGCCATTGACGGACCGTTTGATTATAATGCTGACGCGAAATGGTGGCCTGCTATGTGCAATACTCCATGGCATGACCGCACCCGTGATATCACTTTCCTGAAATACGGATTACGACCATATTACCCGGCAAAATATAACCGCGATATGTTGAGCTATTTCCATGGCGCGGAAGGCGAAGAATTCCGTTATGAAAAGATGTCATGGGGATCAAGATTTGTGCAGATAATGCCTGACAAGACAGAACGGTTTATCTACGGGGTGGCAACGGGTGTGCAGGCAGTTCCGCAAACCGGTGCGGGAATAGCCAACTGGATAGTATACAACAGCGACGACCCCGCCCATACATGGAATCGTACCGGCCCCGCCGGGTTGCACCCAGACAGATGGTATGTCATTGACCCGAATGTAAAACGGCCACCGGTGTGGTTCTCAACTACCCAGGGATACGGCCCGAGTTTTTATGAATCCTACATCGAAGATTGTGGCAGCAACGATTATACCGCGTTCCTGAAACTGCGCACCATCGATAAATTATCACCGGTAACCGGATGGGAACAGATAGTATTGAATAGCACGGCACTACCGATTTCAGTATACGTAAACGGTAAAAAAACTCCTGTAAAACTGAAAGATGGCACAACAGATGAATACCCCATTAGCGTAAAAGCACCAACAGATATCGTGGTTATGCTAAAACAACCGCCGGTAGCGCTGAAAGATTTATCAAAGTCGGCAATTCTAAGGTTAACAGAGACAGAGCACCCGGTAGACTATTACCATACAAGCATGATAAGCAACCTGGCTGACGGCGGCGTGGATGAACAGCAACGTCCGGTATTGCAGGACGCCGCGGTGTCAGGATTCGGTTTCAATTTTGGCGGACGAAAATATATATATGTACCGATATCAGCACCGATTGACAGTAAAGGCGGTACATTGAAACTGCATATGCCGTTATTGCAAAAATACGGACAAAAATGGAATCACCGAATAGAAGCAATCGAGTTGAATCTTCAACCATTTTTTAGTAATATTTCACCGCAACAGCGCATACCCGATATCGTTGAAATTCCGCTTAATCCAGGAGAAGTGAAACTACTGACGTTGCGCACCCAACCATTTGTTGCAGAAACTTTCTACGACTTCGCAAAAGTAACTACTAAAATAGCGCTTGAATGGGTTGAGAAATAGACTTGTCACATTTTAGGAGATTATTACATGATAAAAATAAATAAGCAACAACTAAACAGCAACGCGGGAAATATTCGATTGGATATTCAGAACAAACGTCTGTGTCTATGGGTTAAACCTGCTGGCAGCAACACGGAATGGCATTCTCCATTGCTGGATGTAGAAGTCATTGACCGCATGCAGGAACGTGTAGATCGCAATATAAAAATGAATATTCTGTCGCTTGAGTGCGAAGAACAAGGCATTCATGCCGTTCTTGGCAACGCGTTTTACAGCATAACCATAGGAGTATGGATAAATTGGGTCGACGATGAGTTATCAATACTGATAGCTCCGGCAGAGATTGAAGAGGCAAATGACGCGCTTTACCGTATTCATTCTATCATGGTGCTGCCGGAATTAATGCAGGCAAAAGCGGATGAAAAAATGCTGTTGCCAATCAGCACAGGCGTACTTAGTTCACCGGCAGGAAAACCAAAACTCGCTGACCGTTTTCTTATTTATGGCGAACAGGAACGCTGGGAATTAATGCCGATATTGCCAGTATGCGCGATAAATACCACCCGTGGGAATGTTATGTGTCTTACGCGCCAGGGAGCATGTGATGCGTGGTTCGCCGTATCCACCGATGGAAAAGGGAATGGTAAAGTCGCCATGGGTGCCATGTTTCGCCAGCACTGGATTGACCCAGTGGACTGGCAACATCGTGAATTTCGCTATAAATTCATGAATATTCAGGATTCTTTTATCCTTGCCATAGCTAAACGAATACGACTCCACATCATTGATGACTTTAGCAAAAAAACACTAAAACAACGCGCGGAGGAATCACCACAATGCGCGTATCAGCAAAATGCATATTCCATGAAGATGTTCCACGGCATCCAGCAGCAAGGCATCATGATGTATGATACGGAAAAGAAATCGACAGATCTGTTTTACAAACGGGTCATGACATTCAAACAGGCGGAAGATAATCTGAAAAAACTGAAAAACGCCGGAATTGACCGGGTTTATCTGCAAAGCGTCGGATGGAATCCTCGCGGACATGACGGCGCCTGGCCGACAGACTTTCCCATCGACCATCGACTGGGAGGCGAAAAAGGTTTTAGAGAACTAATTGAAACTGCAAAAAACATTGGATATCATATAACCACACATTTGAATATGGGTATGAGTTGTTTTAACTCTCCGGACTATACACCTGACTATCTGATACAGGATATATGGAACGCGCCTAAGGTAACCGGGTTCTGGGGCGGCGGGGTTCACGGAACCCATTGGGGTTTGGCACTGCCGGATACCCGAGTTGACGGACGCATGGAAGCATTAAAAAAACTCGGTTTCAATGGTATGCAGTATCTGGATTTTCAGGGTAACCCGCTATATAAGAATTACCATCCAGCATACGGCGGACCACGCGCAGATTTTGCCGCAGGAATTCTGCGATATCAAGTATCGGCGACCCGTATATTTGGTGCGGTGCAGATTGAAGCAGGTTTTCTGTATTGTGCCACCCATACAGATGCCGTCTGCGCGCCATATTACAACCCATTCCACCATTGGCCGTTATCAAATACCGACTGGCCAGTAATGCATCTGGCAGACCGTTATGTGCCGTTATACCAACTGGCAGTACATGATTTACTCACCCAGGAACAATCCGGCATCACCTGGCAATGTGCGATGAACGCCATACTATTTGGCCGGGTTATGCGCGATGAATGGTCGGCAGAACCGGGTATAATGCCGGTACTGACAGATGAACGCATTGCCGCCATCAAAGCTATCTATGATCTGGTCACCGTAAAATTCTGCCATCTGGTAACACAGCAAATAACACATTGGGAATCACCATGTGAAATGATTGAAAAAACTATTTACGAAGACGGCACAGAAGTATTGGCAGATTTCACGGCCAAACGTTTATGGGTCAATGGACAGGAAATTCCATGTCCGCCGGCATTGATTAATTAATAAATAGATACCAAAATATCGGTAGTTATTTCCGGACAATTCTAATATACAAAAAATATGTAAATCATAAAAGTCACACGCCATAAACTATATTGTCAGAAATGAAACATGATGTTAATCGTAGAAACGCAATATTTTGTGTATCTACGATCGGAAATTGAATAATCCAACTAAAAAACCACGAAAAATCATTGATTGAGAAGTTTAGTGTCCTGATGAAGGAGCGCATATCACTCCATTCTTACTGTTTGAAAAAGGACACCAGTCCTGCTTTTACAATCTAACATTTACGAACTTATGCGCCAATTCATGCGTTTTACGCATATATAAATATATCTGTGATTTATGTCAAATTGAAATTTATTAATAGCAAACCTTATCATACAACACACACACAAATGTCCCCAACCCCGTCCCCAAACACCAAAAACCAGTCATTTTGAGATAAAAAAATTAGTAAAACAGCTAACTTGTAAGGAACAGGTCAATTATTTACGGTTTGATAGGCGAGAAAATATTCTTCCCCGCCTATCAAACTTTCACAATTAACTCTGCTCCTTTAGTGTGCCTATTTCACGCATTGTCATATCTGACGCTGTTTCACACAAACTATTCAAGGATACTGACGGCAAGTTATTACGTTTTAGAAATAATCTGAATTGTTTGGTTATTTCATCTGCGCGCATCCAGTTTCCGGATGGTTGGGTGAATACAAATTTGATTTTTTGTTCTGTATTTCCTTGCTGGTTTAATTGTTCTATTTGCCATGCATATAGCGCCGTCCTGGTTATTTCAGGTAATAACACCTTACGGCAATGGTTTGTTAATGGCTTTATGGATTGCTGTGATCCTGCCGTTAATTCAACAGTCTGGCACACATTCAAAACACTATTTTGTAAATCAACATCTTTCCATTCCAATGCCGCAAGTTCTCCACGTCGCAAACCTGTGGTTAAGGTTAGAAGAACCATTACACGTAAACGTGATGGTTCATATTTCAAAGCATTTAAAATCATCTCTTTTTGTTCATAAGAAATATCATCCTGTCGATTTGATGTTAGTTGTGGCACTTTCACTTTACGAACAGGATTTGAGGAAATGAGTTGATTAGCGACTGCACCTTCTAAACAAGCAGATAAAATTCGCAAATAGCGATCTACAGTTGCTGATGATAATTTTTCACCGCGATTATCCTGTCGTGCATCACCATCTGTCAATTTAGACAGAAATGCATTAATGTGATTTGGTGATATTTGATTGAGTCGAATTTTACCGAGTGATGGTAAAATATGCATCAGTAAAACCTGATGATACATAACACGTGTATTCGCTGCCAGTTTAGTATCAACATGTTCTCGCAGCCAAATATCTGACCATTCAAGCAAAGTGATTTTTGAAGATTCATCTTCTTTACTTGCCAACTCCGCGAGAATACCAGTTAGCATCAGTTCCGCTTCAGCACGGATTCCGTAACAAGTTCGGGTGATTTTCAACCGTTTCCCATTGCCATCTAAACCTGATGATACAACTATACGCCATGAATTGGGACCACGTTGTTCTATTGATCCTGCCATTGTTAACCTCTCTTTCATTTAATATTATGGTTTCATAGTCATAATATGTAATTGAAAAAGAGGTAGATACGGGAAATATTAACGTTCCTTGTAAATCTTATGCACAGCATAAAGCGGTAGAATGTCAGCATCATTCAAACGCCCGAAGTTTTCCAGTGATACCCGTAATCCACGTGGAAATCCTCGTTGCTTAAGAAAAATCCTCATACTTTGCATTGTTCCGCGTATACCTGATTTTACTTCTACAGGAACGATATCATTTCCGCGTTGAATAACATAATCTACTTCAGCATTAGCTCCACGGTCTTCACGTTGCCAATAAAATAGTTCAGGGCGACGATGTGATGATTGATATGCAGCCATGTGCAGTCCGACTATTAATTCGGCCATACTACCATTATTAGTTAAAGCAGTTTCATCTGCTGTCATATGTGATGACATATCCAATCCCAACAAACGTTGATGAACACCTACATCAAACAACAGCGCTTTAAAAACTCTTCTGTCAGTCATCGTTCCTAAAGGAATACCCGTTGCAGGAGTCTTAAAGACTTGATGCACCAAACCTGCTTTAACAAGAAGGTCCAATACATTAAGTATTACTGTTGATTTAATTTCCCTTTCTACTTCCGCACAAACAAACTTCCCTCCAGTCTGAGCTGCTACAGACCGAAAGGTTTCAGCAAGTCGTTCCAATGGAATTCGCTTTCGATATTTGGCGAAATCATCCTGAAAAGTTAGAATCAAATCATCTAATATATTCATCACTTTTAGGAGATCATGTGTTGCAGCATAAGTATTTACTGCCTCTGGCATGCCGCCAACAAGCATATATGTTCGCAAATATTCAATCAATTTTTTGTGAAATGGCAAATCCAACGGTTTATCAAATGATGCTATATCTATCATTTCAACCAATGATTTTTCTCCTACAGCATTTAAGAATTCAGTAAAAGTTAATGGATACATAAACCGTGAAGTTAATCGACCTACACCAAAAGATGGGATATCTTGCAAGGCAAACTCTAATAATGATCCTGCTGCTATAACATGCAATTTCGGCATCTGCTCATGAAAATATCGTAATGCAGCCAATACTTCGGGACATGATTGAACTTCGTCAAAAAACAATAATGTTTGACCCTCTACAATAGGAACTCCTATAAACGCTGATAGTTTTTCACACAATGGCCCGGCACTTAATGCATCATTAAAAAAAAACTTTGCATCCGGTCTTTCTTCAAAATTGATTTCTACAAAATACCGAAAAGATTTACCCAGTACCCGTACAGAATAAGTCTTGCCAACCTGACGTGCACCTCTTAACAGCAATGGTTTTCTTTCTTTTTCAGCAGCCCATGCCGCTAATTCACTCTCAATATTACGTTTCATAATGGTAATTCTCCCGAAATAATACCCATTATACAACTAAATTCACCCATTTGCATACCCAATAAGTAATAATCTAAATATTTTTATACATTTTAAAGCATTTTTTTGCTATTTAGGAAGTATTGAAGTTATATATTAAAATCCCATATTCGAGGTAACACATATTTATTTGCAATAACTTTGTTGGTATCTTGCGCGGTATCTTACGCGGTGACTGGGGTGGTAACTGGGGTGGTAACTGGGGTGGTCAATGAAAATCTTACCGCAACAGAAAAAACACCGACAAGGTTGCAAAGAAAAGATTTTGAATCTAATGAAAATTAGCGTGTATTTCTGGCGGTTTCCATAATTCATGTCGTCTAATCTACATTCTGAGCATGTTGTTATCGGGTATCCCAGGGAAGTTTGGCTATTTCCCGCATACTGATGTAAAGGCGAAATGGATGAGATGGAAGTGGATGAAATCCATACTGCTGATAAAACTTCACCGCTTTTTCATCCAACGCGTCAACTACAACAGCATATACTCCAACATGCTCAGAAAAATATAAAGCGTGGTGTAAGGCGTGCATAAGAAGCATTTGTCCAATGCCGCGACCTTGCACCTGAAGGTCCACCGCCAGGCGTCCCAGGAGCATAATTGGAACTTGTGGAAGTGCGATACGTTCTGTAGGAAGTTCGTCCGGGATAAGAGCACCTGCAGCAAGAGTATAGTATCCCAACACCCGGGTGGTCTCATCGTCCGCCACCGCCACCCAGGTAACGCCTATATTGCGTTCATTAAATTGCCGGGCGTATTGACGTAAGAAAGTGTTTAAGCTGTCGGCCCAACAATTAAATAATGTACGATTATGGCGAGATACATCCAGACGTTCAATCTGGAGCATGATACGTATCTCCACTGAATGTACCAGCATTGAAATGGCGAATAGCCTTTGATAGTTTAGTATTCGGTGTCAAATCAGCATCAAGATTTGCCAACATATTTTCCCATTCCTCGGTTGGAATGCGAATAACCAGTTCATCCATTAATTCGCGACTGGCTGCATCAATAGCAAGTCTGACGAAATAATCGCTGATATTCATCCCGTGACGGGATGCGACATGTTCAAGTAGTCGCTTACCTTCTGGTGTAATGCGGCACGATAATCGTTCTGTTTTTATAGCTGTAGTGCTCATAGATTTATCCTCTATGAATAATATACCACATTGTATGACAAATGTCATACATCGATTATGGGATTCCAATGCGTCCTTGAAAACGAAATCCACCATATTTCACTACGAACCGATTTGGCATTGGCATGATTTGTATCAGCAACATAACGAAATTATGGAAACTCTGGGGTAGATCAACCCCATCACCAAAGAATTAACGGAAGTAATAGACAACGTCCAAGAAATCTACCAAGGTGGATGGGAAAGTTACAAGATGGAAGTTTCAACTATAATCGCACGGCTTTAACCTGAAGGAAGAAAATATACACCCTACCATTTTCTACAGCCGGAGTTTACTCTGGCGGTTTTTCTTTTTATATTCACTACCACGAAGCACTTATAACAAAACTTCCCAGCATCCACTTTTTGTTGATCCTGTACGTTTAAGATATCCATTTGACTTTAAGTAGTTAATATTCTTTTCTACTGCTGTTGTGCTGATATTTAATAGCTTTGATAGCTTCGTTATGGATATTTTAGGATCATTCAGTATTGTTTTTATAATAGTTACACGGGTTTCACCCAACTTATCACCCAACTTATCACCCAACTTACCTTCTGATGTAATTATTGCATCGACAGGATTACGATAAATTGTTAATGAAAATCCATCTGTTATTTAAAACTCTAATTCTGGTAAACCTACTTCATGACAACGCCTAATCATATCACACGTTCCAGTGCCCATTCTATCAATATATTTAGATAAATATACCTGCGTCGACTTCAAAAATCCATCCAATCTCAATATTGTCTGTCGAATGTTGGCAATATGGCTATCTCCTGATACTCTTGAGGATGGTATCTTGCGCGGTGACTGGGGTGGTGACTGGGGTAATCAACATAGTAAGTATATTTTTTATTCAAATTTTAATTGATGTTGCTAATGTTTAAAAGAAGGCTATATGGGTATTTTAATATAAAGTTTTTATAACTTTAGCACTTTTTAAAAAATAGAAGTCGTTATAAAAATATTGCTTAATTTAACAAACAGGCTACCCCACTGTCCCCAAAAATGACTGCTGAGTAGTAATTTATAGCAATTTTCCTCTCAAATTATACTAAAAAAGGGTGACTTGTAAAAAAAATTAGGACTGTTTGGATCAGATGACAACTCTGCCGACTGATATAACTTCCATCTCTGACTCAGTGGAGCAGAATAAAGTTGAAAAAACTTCAATCTGCGATTCGATAATTCAATGCGTTTTGCATGTATACTAAATATCTCATCTTTAAGTTTATTAAATGCTTTCAAATATGCACCTTCAATTATAGTTCTCCACCCTTCAAATCTTCCAGAAATATTTATGCCTTTTGAAACAGCAAACTTTTCTTTATCTGATAAACACGATATTACAACTTCAGGCAATTCATCTGTTCGCCATTTTATCGAACCATTTTCAGTAAAGGACAAGATACGCGATAACTGCGATAAAGCACTATTAATTTTTGCGTCATACAATGCCATTTCGAAGTCAATATTTGCTATCTTCTCAGCAATTTCATCTACATATTCCAGCAGATTCTCGTGTAGATTACCAGTATTATTTGAATTATTAATACTGTAATCACCATTAAACATTAATTTTCCTCCAATTTTATTCTAATAGATAATCAATACAAATTTTATCTATCTCTATTATATATACCCGTAAAATATCAAAAAGTTTTACATTTAGCGGAATTACTTATTAAATTTAATAATATTTTTTTACCGATATTGATTAAATTAATATCAAATAATTATAAAATTTGATACTTATAGCTTAATTTAGTATGTTTTTCTATAAATAATTAGACAAAATTAATATACATACTAATATCTATTACAATACAGAGAGCCTGCATTACCTGGACATATGCTATCTGAAGAAATTTAAAACATTATTTAAATAACGGCATTTAATTATCTATAATTATAGGTTGGCAATATTTAACGACGCCTGTAGAATATATGCATCATGAATGATAACCACACTGAAAATATACAGCAATCACAGGCACGCCGGATTACTTCGGAAGATTATTGTGAAATTTATAAACTATATTTCATAAACCATCAGACTTTAACCGCTATTGCCGAAGCAATTAATTTTTCTCGGATAACGGTCAAACACTACATAGATACACAACGAATTATTTTAACATCAATAAATCCAGACCTGTTAATGAAAGGACACCCGATATCTGGACGTCATTATGCGCGATACATTAACCGGGTACTGGAATCATATACTAAAACCGAATACAAACCACCGGAAAAGTCAAAGTCAGCCTATAATTTCATTACCATATGGTGGAAGAAGCAACAACGTGAATCGAAAAGCAAACGTTGGATGAATTCAAAGAAATTGTATTACAGATACTGTTCGGCATATCCTGATGATCCCGTCAGCTATAAAACCTTCACCCGTTTAATGAGCAAAATAATTGGCGATGATTTTAAAATATCACTCGGAAGACCTGCTGCTAAAAAATAACCAAAATAAAATAAGCAGTAAGAAATAATACCTTTATGCTGCTACTAAAAGTAACAGCATAAAGGTATTTCAGTTTAATTTGCCAACAAATGATTCATCAACGTTGGTATTTCTTTAATTCGCATCAACCTTGTTCCCAGATTGCTTTGCTCTTTCGCTACCCATGATAATGCCTGTGCAACATGATAAGCATTACATACTGGTGCAAATGCGCCGGGATCAGCACCTAATGGTGATACTGGCCGCTCATGAGCAAGGTACTTAACCGGTTCTTCACCATCTTTGCCACGAATTACGTCTGGACGGGCATCTTCACCATAACGCAAGATATGCCAAACCCTGGATGCTGTAGGATCTCCCCAAACTTGAGCTACATCATTATCAATCCAGGTTAATGCTCGTGATGGTTTGATACTGTGATCAAGCCATTGCTGCATCAGTTGGCGATCTTGTGGAACATTCTGCAATGACACTGCCAGATATTCAGCGATATCATTGCCGTCAATGCCGCGAAAATGCGCTTTTCTGAAGCCGGTTGTATCGATGCCATACATCATGCCATTTCCGCAGATAAGCCGCAACCATTCCAATTCAACAGCAACTGAAGTTGTCTTGTCAACAGAATTAAGCATATTTATCCTCAGCACTAATGGACAGCCATCACCGGGGTCAAAGTCATAACCGGGAATAGTGACACTTATCTTCAGACGTTCTCCGTGTTGTGTCAGTGACATTTCTGCATGAAGGCCATGCAAATCAAAACCGAGTTGTGATATACCATCCATTACCCGGTCAAAAATAGTGTCATGCTGCATCAAGCCGTAGGATTTTGATACCACTGTTATCGGATAATCGGTATCATCTTCCACAATAATGTCCTGGTTAGGATTTGTGATGCCGTTGATGATGAACGGTTCGCGATGAAAAGTAGGTAGACGGTCGCGCAGTGCCAGCAACTGGTCATGTGCTGTTACCACATTTTGACCATTCCAGCTTTTTGCTGGTGTTATTGGCGTTACTTCAGGTGTTATACGCCGAATTGAAATTGTAGACCCGGTATCTGACCGAGTCATAGACATTGTAGTCATAATTTTACCTCCAAAATTGAATATTTGCATGATAACATGCTACATCAACCCACGTTCTTTCAGGCTGATAAAATCTGCATCGCTAATGATAAGATGATCCAATATAGGAATCCCCATTAATTCTCCAGCTTGCATTAATCTTTCAGTGACTGCCAGGTCTTCATGACTTGGTTCAACATCACCAGATGGATGACAATGTGCCAATATCATAGTGGCAGCATTACACAAAATCGCAGCTTTAAATGTCTCTCGCGGGTGAACCAGGCTATTATTAAGTGACCCGACACTTACTTCATTTATGCCGATTACACGGCTACGGGTGTCAAGAAGCAATGCCAGAAATACTTCGCGATCTGATGAGCCAACTTGATCATAGAGAATCGCATAAGCATCTGACGGAGCAGTAATAACCCTTGTACTAACGTGGCAGCTTTTTTCTTTAACCAGTGCTACTTTATATCGAGGGATATACATAACAATGCCATCCTTTTAAATATGAAATAGTCATAAATACTCCTTCTGCGTTAAAAAAATGGTATGCGCAGCCCACCATTCATTACCATTGAAATTTTTGTTTGATTAAATTAAAGTTCGTAGGCATGAAGATATAAGGTCGTTGCCTTATTTGGAGTCGTTTTTTGTGCTTTCAAGCACTGTTGCCACGATAATGGCAATAATTGTTAGCCATTGCCGGATTGATATATGCATCACCTCCTTCATATTGTAATAATTACCTAACCACTCTTCAGGAAGTGATGGTTATTCCTCGCTTTCATCAGGAGCCAGCAATTCATCCATAATATCTGCCGCATGTCTGTTCGACGATTCAAGGGCATGACTATAGATATTTAGCGTGGTGCTGGTCTGAGTATGTCCTAAAACATTGGCAACGGTCCGTATAGGCACACCTTGAGCAATAAGTAGAGTAGCAGCAGTATGTCGCAACCCGTGGAAAGGTATTACAGGAAGATGATGTCGTTTCAAAAACTTGCGGAATTGTTTAGAAATTTCATCTGCCCGCATCCACCTACCATTTGGCTCTGTGAATATGAATGGTGTATCATGCCAGAGACTGCCCATTTTGCTTTTCATCTGCTCTTGCTCGTTTTGTAAAGCTTGCAGTGCGTCAATTACAATAGAAGGAACTATTACTGTGCGTAATGAGCCTTGGGTTTTAGTTGTTTTCAAGTGTTGTGGTTGTCCGGTTATTAATTCAGCAGCCTGGCATATTTGCATTGTACGTGTCTTCATATCAATATGCGACCATTCTATAGCAACAAGTTCACCACGACGAATGCCTGTAGTTATCGCCAACAGCAATAATGCACGCAAGCGAGGACTTTCATTCTGCAACGACTGCAACAATAGTTGAATCTGTGCTTCATTGTAGAATTGTTGAGAATGAATTATGCGGGTTGGCGCTCTGACATTTCGTGCCGGGTTCATAGGAATTAACTGACGGTAAACTGCCTCTTGAAGACATGAAGCCAATATGCGCAAATGCCGGGTTATTGATGTCGGCGATAACAATTCCTTGCGATTGTCTTTCCTAACTCCGGTTTCACCCAGGTTTTGTACAAATACCTGAATATGGCGTGGTGTAAGTTTGTCAATCTGAATGCGACCGAGTGCTGGTAGAACTCGTACACGAAAAATGTATTCATACAATACTCGTGTTCTCCCTGCCAGTTTCGCTTCAACATATTCCTTAAACCATATCGCATACCAATCCGCAACTGTCATATGGGGGGATTCTGCAATGCTCCCCTCATCCACTTTCACCTGTAATTTTGCCAGCATCTTCTCAGCTTCACGCCTGGTTCCGTGGACAGTGCGGGTAATTTTAACCCGCTTACCGCGCTTATTCGTCCCAGCAGCAACAACCAGTCGCCAGGTGTTAGGACCACGTTCTTCAATAGAACCTACCATGTTTACCTCCTATAATCAGGTCAAACATGGCGCAATGGAACTGGTCGAATACCATGTACCGACTCCGCTTCCAAATCCAGCGTCCCTTGCTCTGAAGTAGTCAAAAAAGCATCCAACGCATCCTGCCGAAACAAAATCAACTTCCCCGCGCGAATATGCGCAATCCTTCGTTCCTGCACCAACTTCCGCAAAAGGTACTCACTAATCCCCAAATACCCGGAAGCATCCCGAACCCGAAAAGTAACCGGTGAAATAGACAAAGTCATATCATTCACCTCCTTTAACAATAATAGCCGGCATACTTTTAATATACCGGCTTCATATATATAATATATAATTGAGATGTGGGGATAATGCGGTTTTGGTAAAACAGTAAAAAACCAAATAAATAAGAGTTCCAAAGTATAAAACTTTGGAACTCTTATTTATACATATCAACTATTCTATAAACTGGATATTGATGATAGTAATTTTTTAAAAGGTATACAGACAAAAATATCCCAAACTGAATATTTCAGGTTGAGATATTTCTATATTCAATTCTTTCATAATTTAGTTTTGAGTCAGTTTCAATATTAATACATCTATCATTGTAGCCTCTTTTGTGCGGTTGGTTCAATAAATCTTGTATTCTGCAAACCAAAAATCATTTTTGCGTCCGCGCTGATTGGAGTGACATCCATAGTATCCGTCTCGAAACTAAACATATGCCCATTATATTGGCATCCTACTACAAACTTTCCGCCAATATACTGGGTAGTCCATGGAAGTGGTGTATATTCATTTGCACTTCTGGCAAATCCACCATAAGTCATTGTTTGGCTTTCAAAATCATAATTTTGAATTAGGTGTTCAAGAGAAAAGCTTTCCGATCCTTTTGACAATGATAAAGTAAACGTTTTCTTACTAACAGACTCAATCGCCTTCTGTTGTTCAAGGTATCCACCCGGTGAATAAAGAAAAAACAATGTACCTAATACAAAAACAGCCCAAACTATCGAATTCCCAACGGCTTTTCGATTAAGTTTATTCTCTGTGCTTACCATTGAATTATTCTCCTATAAATGACTACTTCTTAATATCAATTTTTCGACATTCCACACGTTCAGCAGCTACAGATTTCCCGGTAGCAGTTTCCAGCAATCGTGCGTTAATAACTATAAATTGTCCGCGGTCGGAAACGCTGCCAACAATAATATAATTACAGCCGGTTATTTCCCCTAATTTCAATGCGGTTGTTTGGTCAATTAATGCCGAATCCTGAATTTTTAATTCTTTCAGTGCCTTGTCCAACTGCCCGCGTTCTACCAGATTAAAATCATTGTTGATAAGCGAAGTTGATAAATCTTCCACAACATTTTTCCCGATAGATAGCGCATTAATTTCTATCAAGTCAAACGACATCACCGCGACAAATCCTTTAACCAGTTTCTCCTGCACTTCCGGCTTTGCATCAACACGCTTGCGAAGATTAACCGCCAGTTTCTCCAGATCGCTGGGATCAACAATAAATGTAGCTGCCGGTGGAATAATTCCATGAACAGCAGTGATATGGTCACTTAATAATTTAGGAGTAGTAAATAGTTGCCCACAATTCTGCCATGGATATTGATCTTTCTTTGTATGCGCATCATTAATATGGTCGCTTAACATTTTTTGTGCAGTAAACTGCTGTCCACACTGTTGGCAGGCGAATAGAGGAGTTGGATCACCTTTTATTAGTTTTGCTTCCGCAAAACAAGGATAACCTTTATAGCGAAAAGTTAAAACACTGCAACCAATAAGCGGTATTTCTACTGGAACAGCCTTATCACCATATCGAAAATCTTTTTTCATAATTGTATTTCCATCAATTTCAACTGTTAATGATGCACTTTCATTAGCGTCATCATCCATTATTCCCAACTGTGTGACAAAACGATCCCAACCTCGGATATCAAAAGATACCCATTTCTCATATCCTTTTTCTACATTCAGTTGACCAGTATATAAACGCCCAGCAATAGTAAATGCATCTGTATTATAAGCATCCTTACAATTCATATTTCCACTAATTCTTTTTGCAATTACACCTGAAAATGGTCGTTCACCATTCTTAAGTCCAACATCACCCTGGCAAAGAGCCAAGGACATACAACAAATACTCAATAACACAATGATGAGTGATTTTAATTTAGTTAACATTTTTTCTTCCTTTTTTTTACCTATTACGTTTAATGGAATTACGATATCTGAGTCAACACGCCATCTTTAAACTGATAAACTTTTACCAGTTGCCTGCCATCATCGGCTGCGACGGTAAGCATGAAGAAGTATGTTATTCCTGGCGTTAATGCTGAGCCTGACCAACCCCAAGGCCAATCGTAACTGGCCATCACAAAATTTCCTCTGCCATGCATGGTATCTGTTCCATGCAGAATATCATTGGAGAAATTGATATTTCTCTTGCTTGAGTTATCCCCAGGTATTACAAACCAGCCTTCAACTTTAACATCTGCAGGATACGGCTCAAAATCTACCGTCACAAGGCTTGCCGCCAGATTGACATTAACAGCCTTTATCTTTGGCGGGTAGTTGTTCCACATATTTGCTAATGTGACAGGACCATTATCACTGCTGCAACCACTCATCAAAATAACTATGATGCAAAGTAATAATCCTAAAAATAGATTCTTCATATCTCTACCTCCACGGAACAAAAATTAATATTCGTCATTCAATTGCCTTACTCAACAAACCATGACAATTCAATTTCAACTATAACTTTATAGCTCTTACCTATAAGTCGTAATCAACAGCCAGAAAGTTCCCTGTTATTTGGTATTTCAAGAAAAAACTTACAAATATTACATATTAAAATCTTAAAGCAATTATTTTAGTGACACATAAGACAAATTCTTCTTATATTTTTTAACTATAAGAATTGATATTATTAAGAATATCAATTCATTCAATAGAAATAATATATATAAGGTGATGCTGTTATGATTTGATACAATAGCCTGATTAAATTTACCTTCCGAAATATAAAGAAAACTTGTTGTCATCCCACATGCTGGACACGGTTTATTATATTTTATTTTCCATTCACATTTTGGTGTTATTTTGAGAATGGCAGCAGTCGGCAGAATGAAAGGCATGATCAATATTAAAAAAATTATACAACTTAATATTAACCATGAAATATACAAAGCCAAATTTAATTGCTTTCTATCACAGGCAAACAAATTACACCATTTCACCAAAGAATTTTTCTGAATGTTGCTAACCATCATAGCAGAACAGCCTTTCTACCATTGGGAATATATTGAAAATATATCCCGCCGTTTGAAAATGGCGGGAATTTATTTATTAATTAAAGAGTAGGTAATGGAGGAGGCATTAATGATGTCAAATATGGAGATAATTCTGCTATTTGCCCCACCGCGCTCCAGGCAGGCAACCCCTGACGCCACATCAATGTTGAACCGACAACCTGTCCAGACTTTATATATGAAATAACAGATTCCAGGGTGTATGGTCCTGATTGTTGATTGTTGATTGCAACATACCATATAGCAGGAGATGTCATTATTGGGGGTGGCACTTGAGACAATGGTGGTGGAGTCGCAGCTTGCTGATTTCCCATGCTTGCCCCTATCTGCTGGCCGATACCAATACCAGCTCCTATCCCAATCATTTCACTGAATGCGCTGTTTGGTTCTTTGGAACCGTCTCTAATCGCATCTGATATTGCCAACTCTTTATAAACCCCCATCTCATTCGCTGATAAAGCACGTGAGCCGGCAGCCCTGTTAATCATATCCTGTACTTCAGGCGGAACTGTTATTGCTTCTACTAACATATCCACCAAATCAAGTCCATATTGTGCCAAGTCGTCATGCACCGCTTGCTTTAGTCCTATTTCAATATCTCGATATCGTTGCGCGATATCATATACTGACGTTAACACAGTTGGCAGGAAATTCGCAAAACGCGACACTATTATTCGACGAATATATTCCTCAATCGCAAAAGTTGTCTCTAAGCCTTGTGAGCCGACTATTGTGTTAAGAAAAATATTTGGGTTGCCAATTCGGATAGAGAAACTGCCATGGGCACGCAAACTCACTGCTTTCAACTCGCTGTCACGAAATATAATCGGAGTCTGAGTACCCCACCCAAGGTTAGTAAAAATCTTTAGTTGTATGAAGTAGATATAGGCCCTGAATGGCGATTTATTGCCATACATGGGGAAATTTAATAATTTTGTGATTATTGGCAAGTTTTGTGTGCTTAAAGTATATCGTCCTGCTTTAAAACCATCTGTCGGTCGACCATCACGATAAAAAATTGCTAATTGTCCATCTTGCACTATTAATTGCGAACCCATTATAATTTCTGCGGTTCCATCTTGTGGAATTCGCGATACCATTATTTCGCCAGTATGATCTTGAAACTCTAATACAGATAATATCGCCATTTTATTCTCCCCTTAATGAATAAGCTATTTTTGATTGCTGCTGCAAAAGTGCTAATATCTTTTCGCTTTGTACAGCAATTTGCTCAAGCTTCTCTTTTGATTCTTCGCTTGTTATTTGATTATTTAAATTACCATATTGGTGCAATTGTTCTATTTCTTCTTTTACTGTTTGCACCCAATTATATTCATCCTGATTGGCGAGATTTCGTTCAGATATCATTGGAGAGGAAAGTGTATTTCGGATAATTTCGAGTTTTTTCTGTATTTTATCAGCAAGAAAAGCCTGGTTCGCAAATAAATTTCCAAGCTGTTTTACTATATGCATAATTTCTTCTAATGGTTCAATATTCACTTGCAATCTTTCTTGTTTTCTTACAATCTCTCTATTAACAGATGACACATCAAGGTCATGACTGTAAACCATATATGTAAAAATGAAGAAAAGCAATGTTAATACTGAATAAGATATGAAAATAAAACCTGATGAAGCTGGTCCAATAATCCCGGTACTCAACACTAAAAAAGCTGTAACGACAGTAGCGACCAGCCACAAAAAAATTAACCTGTTAATCTGCAGACGGGTGACATAAGTCGCTTTATAATGATTACGATTCTCAAGTTGCGTATGTGCAATATGCGCAAACAACACCAACTCTGCTGTAATCACCATCGTCATAGCCATGTAAAACAACTGGCCACGACTGGGTTCATTCGTCAAGATGAAAAAAATCGTACCGGTGACGAAAGTTACCAGAAAAAAAATCACTGATAACCATAGTATTACACTGTTTGAAGTCCGTTCCTGTCCCATTTTAATACCCCTTTCTGTAATATATAATAAATTATTAAATTTCACTACTGATTATACGTTGGATAGTGTGGCATTTGATGTCCACCACCGAACAACTCAGACAAACCAGAAACGCCAATAATTAACGATAGTGGCAACAAAGCAAAACCGGAAATAAATGCCCATACAATAAACATTACAGGAAATGCATACACAATTTTCTCATTTGGAATCTTTAAAATACGAGTTAAACCACCATATATACCTAAAAAGAAATAACTACATAAAAACGGAGTAATTGGGATTGCAAATAAAATAAAGAAGATTGGACTAATAGCAGAAAAAATACTTAACAAAAATACAAGTAAGGTTGTAGGTAAAAGCACAATACCAGCAAAGAACAAATCGCCATCAAATGATCCTTCACCTTTAAAAATTGCTCGTATAATCATTATAGACAACAATAAACCGATTATAATTATTACACCTGAAAGGAAAATTCCAAATACCATTTTATCAGAAGTTAACAATTTTATGAAAATATCGGCAAGTAACGCACGAATAAGAAGTGTATATCCCAACATGAGGAACAGCGCAAAAGTTACACCGAAAATCAAACCTGCTGTTTTTGCTTTAGTTCCTAAACTTTCAAAGGCAGTTTGAATACCATCAACTGGATTAGTTAAAAACATGAGGAATGCTTGCCATATATTAAAGTCGTTATGTGTATAAATTGGTATTACTGCATTTTCAATACATGGTCCTGCTGGTTCGTAACGACCCGCTGAGACACCCGATACAACAGAAGAATCTGCATTTGCTTCATGACGTATGCCTGGTAAATCCGGTAGTATCGGTTGCCTGCCAGCTACAACTATGCCGCACATGGCGCAAACGCGTCCATCTGGCAACACAGGAGTACCGCATCCTATACAAAATTTTGGTTTTTCTGTTGAGATAGGAGCAGGTGGAGCGATAGTAGATTCATCTTCACTAACCATTGGCGCGGTAATAGTACTACTACATGCAGGACATTTACCTTGATGTCCTGCTTTTGAATTATCTATTTTCAATACCTTGTTGCAATATGGACAAGAAAAACGAATAGGCATATCAATGCCTCCTTATTAAAATATCCATTTATTATTATTCATACAAAAACTGTCTGATACAGTAACTTTATGTGGTGGTTCAGGGTATTATGGTATTTTTCAACACAATTGTTGATATCTATATCAAAATACCCTTAAAAAAAATATCAATTAATCCGCCAGAGGATACCCCTTCGAATCAGTTGTAATACCATTTCCGGTAATGATCATAATACCTTCGATTAAACCCCAAATCGAACCAGCAATACCCCAAGTACACAGTGAAACAACAATCATTACAATCCCAATACCTGTATAACCCAAATAAAAGCGATGAATACCTATACCACCAAGAAAAATCCCTAATAAACCCGCTGTCAACTTCGATTTTTGTGAACCAGCTATCGGATATCCCCCTTCTGGATATCCCCCTCGTGGTGGTTGAGGTGGTTGAGGTTGTTGTGGTGGAGCCTGCTGCTGCTCAATAAAGCTGCCGCATTTCACACACCGCTGATTACCCGCTGGAACTGATCCCCCACAATTCGGACAATTCATAGAAATATCTCCTTCAGAACTTACCTCTAAACTCTTATTAGTCAAGTGTAAAGAGGAAATTAAAATAAATTACTTTCTCATTGTATCATTTTAACGATAGTATAGAAAGAAGTTTATTCTTAAGAATTCATAATTAATATATCAACACCACTAATATAACAAAATTTATTAAATATCTAATTTCATATTTATTATAAAAGCTAATAATGGTAAATATCTGTGCCTGCAGCCTTGCATCTTGGACATGTCATCGGTTTCTTTTGCAACACACTGATAATAAACCATATTATACCTGCACCAAAAGCCACAAAAAGGACTATTGAAATAACCAGGTCGCGAGTATAAATAAGAGGCGGCTTATTAAAAACTCCAATATAACCGCAATTAGTACACCTTGGCACATTATGCTGTTGCAGCTGCTGTTGCTGTTGATAACCTTGTTGTGGCTGTTGTGGAACTTGCTGTTGAATTACTTGCCCACACTTTATACACCGTTGATTACCGTCAGGAATAGTGCCCCCGCAATTAGGACAAATCATCTATATCTCCTTGCAAATAGCCTTTATTATCAAACTTTGAATGAACTTCGAATAATTTAGCTCATTAAAAATTTGATAATAAATAATCTTAGAACAGAATTAAACTAAACAACGCCACCACCAGCAATTAATCTGAATACTGAAAAAATCATGGCAATGCCGCACATTATAATGCCAGCCAATGCCATACCTTTAGGCATTACCTTCTCGTTAACATAAGTAACGATGCTGATGATTAACCCAATCGTAGCAAAAGGAATTGAAATCCAATTCAATGAACCTAAACAAGGCATAGAAGCTGTGAGCCAGCCAATAACCGCGAGGATACCCCAGATGAGACTTAGTACTTGCATTTTATTCTCCTTTAAGAATAAGTATATGTACCAGAATTAATTTTTCTGGTCACTCCCTGATTAAATAAGAAATCTGCATCAATCTTCTATCAAAAACAAAATAAATGTTGTTCTTTTCGCAATGATGATACTTTACAAAAATCATTTCGACTTGTCAATACAAAATTATAAATAATTTATAAAATAGTTAATTTATTGTCTTATAAGCAATTATTGCAAAATGTTTTTTTATTACAAAATCATCAATAATTTATAGTCGTAATAACCTTTGAAAAAGTTCCCTGTTTAAAAAGCTTTATCAAAGAAATATACAAATTTAACGAAAAGTTCCTACTTCATCCACAGTTGAAAGATAACTATTTAGATAAAGACCTACCCTAACTTTCACGTAGGTCTTTATCATCATTATATTATCAACTTGAGCATAGTCTACTTAAATTTACTTTTTCGCTGGACGTATCATTCTATCATTAACACTTCGAGATCCCATCCGTTCTATAGATGTGATAGCACCAGATGGAAAGTCGACATAACAAACATCCCAGGTTTGATGAGAATAAATGAATGATTTGCTTTCTGGCAATCGGAAAAATTGTGAATTTTGTCCAAGTGTTGAAATACTCACTGAAACGCCTACCGGTACCGATACACCATGAGTTGCATAGTAATCAACCCATAGTTTATAACGACCTGATGGCAAGGAATCTGCTGATATATGTTCCGGTCCATTACCATCTACATCATCGAAGTCTAATGATGCACCCCATGATGGGTTTTTATTCATATAATAACAATCATTATATGAAAACGATGTTGCCCAATCTGGAGTTAGGTGTAGGTCAAGGTCATTATCATTTGTTTTCCATGTTAATTCAGACATAAGAAGCTGACTGGGAATATTCGCTGTAACACTGACAGTGTCTGATGAAGCTGTTGGTGTAAACACCGTAACTTGAATAGTATTAACTCCTTGCGACAAACCTACCATTTGGGAGAAACTGCCATTAGAACTTACAGTCAATGCACTGGATTTCCCATCAGCATTAATAGCTGCACGATATGATGAACTCCAATTCGTAATTGTTCCATTCACCAAGCATCCAACAGTATCAATTGTACTGTCATTAGATGGACTTGTTATATTTACAACTGGCTGATGATTTGTCGAAGTATTAATTCCAAGAGTAATATCACGTTTATTATCAGGACCATACCAAAAATCTGCCATACCATAGTCTGAAAAATACTGATGTAAAGATGAATCCGGTGTTGAATCAACTGCTTTTTGTAAAGTTTCTCCACCAACCATGTAGGCAATCTGACGGAATGCAGTGAATACCGCAATACCTTGTGCGGAACTCCATCCAGTATACTCATCAATTCCAACATCATATAGCGCCTGCCGATATGATGGAAATGCTGACCCATAACAACATAGATTCATAAATAAACCATGATTAAAATGATTATTTGAATACGCTTTTTTCCAAAAGTCAGCAGTTACTGCAAAGAAATCCCCTCGATTATCAACATCATGCATGTGTATAATTCGATTTGAATAATAATCTGCTGTAAAATAATAAAGAAACTTCCATCGACCTGCCATAGTAGAATATTTTTCCTGTTCATTGTCCACTGATGACCCATGACCGCTTAGTAAAATTAAACTATTATTTTGTAAACTTTTCATTATCTCCGGTGTGCAAGTATCTTCTGTATACCTTGTTACATTAAAACCAGCAGCTTGCAGCATAGTATCCATACTGTCAAAATATCTTAATCGTTCTGCACGATCTGGATCAGATGCAAACGAATTAATAATCACCGCATTATGAGTTCCGATAGCACCTCGTTTTACATTAAGCTGGCTGATTACTCGTCTTGCATAGGCTTGAACATCTGTTATATCAACAGGCGGCGTATCAGCTGGAGCATCATGCATCCATATTTCTGATCCGCCATCGGTATATTGTACAAATAACGCATTATTTTCAATTACTGCATTGGAAACGCCGGCTTGCTGACTGGCAGCTACTCTCGCATCATTCAATGGCGAAGCTGACCCATTCTCTTGATTTGTTGCTATAACCTGAGAGATGGTTGTACTTGCATTATTAATACGATTTGCCTGCGACGAAGTGAGTGTCCGTTCAATTTTGTCAGGTCCAGGTGGTGGGCAACCTGTCAAACCTAAAATCACTACGATTGTAATGAAGGTGACTGTCATCCAGCGTATAGCTGGATAGTTAATAAGGGAATGTTTCATTTTCTTTGACCATCCTTTATAATATGATTTCAAAAAAATCAATAGTATAAAAACAATTTTTATACTATAACATCATAGTCGTAATAACCATCGAAAAAGTTCCCTGTTTTGAAATATTTTTTAGAAATAATTATTTTTTTCACTATTTTCATAAATTTTGGAACTTTTTTGCTGTTTTTGACGACTAATGGGTAATTCATCATTTATTACCTGTAGAAATTGTGAAAATGATAAAATTAACTATTGCGATAATATTATCAGTTATGATAATATTCTTTTGTATTCATTTATCTATTTGCTCTATTAATTATCCATAAAATAATGATGTAGGGTGATAAAGCTAAAATGACAACGAAATCCAAACATTAAATTTTAGGAGGTTAGCAATGAAAATATTGCTATTTGTATTGCTTGCGGTTTGTAGTATTACCGCTGTCTTTGCCCAGGCTGGACCAAATGATGTTAAGAATGGACAGATACCAGTAACAAGAGATATGTTAATTAGTGTAGCAGGTGATTTAGGTTTTTTTGAAATCCTCCCATCTATTTCGGTTGCAAGTAAAATGTATGGAACTAATTGGAGCTTACACCCTTATACTCCTGGTAGTTGGAGAACTTATGATATCCGAGGTTGGGATGGTTTTACTGTCATGTTAGGTTTTGACGATGACCATCCGAATGAAAAATCAACAGTAATATTTCTTGTAGATGGTGATCAAGTTGTATCGAAAAATATTAGTGGCGGCGTTGCGCCAGTATCTGTTATGATACCATTAACAAACAAACAAACAATGACTATTCGAAATAATAATAAAGAAATTCGTTTTATCGAACCTTATTTCATCAAAGGCAATCCAAACCGTTTCGCCTGTGTCACCTGTGGCGAGAAGTTTATGAGCCAGGACATGTTGGACGCGCACCTGATTGCCAAGCATGGTGTGGTATGTAAACTGTGCAACGCGCGGTTTTTATCGCAGATTGACCTGGATAATCATGTTAAAAACGCGCATGGCAATAATAATGGCGGTGGTAATGGTGGTGCGACACAAGTGGCAACGCCAGCGACTTTTATAGTTGAGCCTGGTGATTTGGATAAACTGGCAGAGGCACTGCGCAAGCAGGTTGATGCCAAGCCAGAGGTGAAGAAAAACATTGATGGCGCCAACATCGGCGTGATGACATTCAACCTGATTGATATCGCATCAACCTCGGTGGCAGATAATGTCGCTGAAGACCTGACAACTTCACTGATGAAATCTGATTTTCAGACGATTGAGCGCGGACAACTGGATAAAGTATTGAAAGAATTGAAAATAGCCAACAGCGGACTGATCGATCCGACAACTGCCGCGAAAATTGGTGAGCAAACCGGTTGCAACGCTTTGATAATCGGCTCTATCTCCGACCGCGGCCAATTCATAGTCATTAACTCCCGAATTCTGGAAACCAAGACCGGAAAAACAATAGCCGCTGAAAGGGTGGAATGCAGGAAGAATGAAATTAAGCGATAAGTTTTAGTGACCGGGGTGCTGGCAACACAGCACCCCGACATGAGGTGAATATGAAAAAATATTTAATTATTATAATTTTTATCATGTCAGTTTTTTGGGGTTATGCTGAAATTGTGACTTGCAAGGAATTCTTTTTTACGTTTACACTTCCGACTAACATTAAGTTTACATCACAAGATGTAAAAGATTTTGCTACAGATATTGATGTTGAAAATGATGAAGGCGCAAGTTTAGCATATATATATACATTAGATAAAGGAACGAATGTAATAATTAGTGGACAACATCGTGATGAAGCTGATCATGAATGTAGTATCATAGATCTGACAGGTGATTTTATAAAATATGTTAAGGCTGCTGATAAGAACGCCACTTTATCTATCTTATATGGAAGAAATAAAAAATGGGGATATATAAAAATAACAAAAGATGGCACTGGCAGCAAGTGGGAAGAAAACGGAATAGTTAAAACAACAAGAGGTGTTTTTGCAACAGGAAATGGACCGGATAATGTATCCATTACTTTAACGGCACCTGCTAATGAATATAGCAATTATGAAGAGACAATGATTCAATTAGTAAAATCAATAGTTTTTACTGGTAAAAAACCTTTTGATAATGAGAACGCAAATAATAATAATACCACTACAACCAGTCCTATTATCCAACAAACACCAATTATACAAAAGACTCAAAAGGATAATACATTTCAAGATATACATCCGCAAAAAGAATTTAATGGTACAAAATTGCCTTTATCAAATGACCTTTTAAAGAAAGTAGCTGGTGATTGTTCTTTCAGTTTTCGCGGACGGTTGGTATCAGTAGCAAGTAAGATGTATGACGACAATTGGAATTTTGGTAATGGATGGGGAACTTTTGATATTCGCGGGTGGGATTTATTTGCGGGAGTAGTCGGTTTTGATGACGACCATCAGGATGAAAAAGGAACTGCAACAATTTTAGTAGATGGCGAACAAGCATATACCATAAATATTCGTGGCGGTGTAGCTCCTGATTTATTTGGAGCAACTTTAATAGGAAAGCAAACGATGACCATTAAAACAAATAACAGCAATATTCGATTTATAATACCACATCTATTAAAAAGAGGCGATTACAATCGTTATGTCTGTCCAATCTGCGGTGAAAAGCAGCCTTATATATTAATACCCAATAATTTTAAACGCGAGTTGTATGAAAACCAGAAATTGTTGGATGCTCATTTTATTGCATCACACGGAGCAAAATGCCCAATATGTAACGCGAGATTCTTTTTTAAGACCGACCTGCAAAATCATATAAAGACGGCTCATTAAATAATGTTAATGTTATAAATCCCGTTAATCATATTAATCATGTCCCCAAAAATAGGAAGGAAGAAATTATGAGACTAATTTTAAGTATGCTGATTTTCAGCATTTTAGGCTTTCTGCCATGTGGCGCATTTGCCCTGGTAGATTTGCTTAGCCAAACATCTGAAACCATGACTCAGCAATTGGTAACAATGGCGGAGAAACGCGGAGTCATTGCGGGTGAAACCCTGGTTATTGCTGAGTTTGATAACATCAATTGCAAAGGCGATGCTTTGAAAAGAATATTTCAGGAAAGGCTGATAACTTCATTCATCATGAATGATAAAGTATTTTTCAATGTTGTGGAAAGAACACAATTGGACAAAGCTATGAAAGAGCTGAAGATGGATATCTCCGGCCTGACCGACCCGGACATGCAGAAGAAACTGGGCAAACTGCTGGGTGCTAAATATATATTGTTGGGTGGAATATCAGAGACGAATGGCGCAGTCACCTTTGAAGGAAGAATCGTGGCAATTGAAAACGGCCAGAGCAAAGCCGCCACCCGCCAGACAATAACAAATCTTAACGCGACACCAACGGCAAATATCGACCCGGCAGCACCCGCAACACCAAACAACCCGGTAATAAACACCACTCAAAATGTTAACCCAGAGAATAATGGGAAGGGCACCTACCTTGCCCCGCTGGAGAATGGCGGATTAACCGCCGGAACCCATTATAAACAGGAATGGAAAGAACGCATTGGCCTAAAAAACACCGTAAGTTTTACCGCGGCGGATTTTACAGGAGATGGTAAAAACTCTATAGCAATATCATCGTTTAATTCGGTTGATGATCAATCGAGAGTTATACATGATATCAGTTTACTACAATGGAATACAAACAAATTCAAAACTTCAACAAAAAAACCATTAAGTTTATATTCTGGTTACTTTTATAATATGAAAAATTCTCTTATTAACTTCCCACGTTTATCATTCGGAATTATGAAAAAAGATGATAAAGATAAAACAAACATGTTATCTTACGGTCCGTTTCGTAGTAATATAAATCAAACAGGTGGGTATAGTTATCCTTATTATATTTCAATCACATTTGACAAAGATTCTGAAGAAATGGATACTCTTGAAACTGAATCTGACCTCTATTGTCCTTCTCAACATTGGGATACATCAGCATCACTAAGTTATGATTCTAACTATAGGAAAGCAAAAGTAAAAAGTAAAGACAAAGAATATTTTAGTAATATTACACATGAATCAAATTTCTACAGCTATACCTTTGGAGATAGTGATGACGATGGGCAGCCAGAAGCGGTAGTAACAACATTTAAAATTGATGAAAAAGACAAAGAAAAGAAAAAAGTATTGCCAGGTCCGTTAAAGGTAATATCCACCAGTGGTCAGGATGAATTCGTATCAGAAAAGAATTATGGTACCGCGGTGATATTATGGAAGCCAAATGAAAAATCAAATCCTTTCATCGCGGTATCAAGCTGCGGTATTGATGATACTGGAAAACCGGAAAAAGACGCATATATCTACCTGTTGCAGATGGATGAAAAAGAAGGCAAATATGTGGAAATATGGAAAAGCGGACGTGTAGGAGATAAAGTAGTCGATTTACAAGTCTGCGATGCTAAAAATGAAGGAACAGTCGGGTTAGTAGCCCTGGTAGAAGATAATAACAACACCTATTTCGTGAAGTTTGTTGTCGAATAATTTTTTGTGTAGAGGTGCAACATGTTGCACCTGTATGTTTTTTGTATCTTTAACACAATAAGTTAATCATCATTTATTACATCATTCTGTTTTTCTTGTATTCATTGCTGTCTGACTAATCTTTCATTACAAACACAGAAAAGAGTTTCGGCAAATTATACCAATAATATAGATATTTTAGACATGAAAATTGTAGAAAGTTTTACCCCAAAAAATATCCCA
>Ga0194052_1000154_pt1 | contig 48474 bp, 42 predicted proteins | sample SepL226m_MetaG_FD_160117 | JGI IMG/M metagenome (GOLD analysis project Ga0194052, IMG submission 160117) | Anoxic zone freshwater microbial communities from boreal shield lake in IISD Experimental Lakes Area, Ontario, Canada - Sep2016-L227-6m | ecosystem: Environmental > Aquatic > Freshwater >...
ACTCTGGAACAATCTCGCTAAAGCTTCCCCTGATGCTTGCCGGTGAGTTCGGTGCACGGTTTTCGGTGAAAAATATGCTCAAGGATCTCCAAATTGCGTTGCACTCCGTGGAGGGAAAGGGGATCGATCTGCCCGCCACTTCCGCCACAGCCGGTGCTCTCATGGGTGCGGTTCAGGCAGGATGGGGGGAGGATGATTTTGCCTCTCTTGCCCGACATTATTCCTATGCAGGGAGTCTGAAGGATCGATCAGGGACACCTCCTGAATCCCCAGAGGAGAATCATCATGCGTCGAAAACATCCGATCACTCTGCTTCTCAAAAAGGTGCTCCGGTAAAAAGGGGGCTTTTTGGTTTCTTGGCACGCTCCGGCAGGGCGGATTCCTGATGAGAGAGATCGAAGGGAAGCGGGAAGAACTTGTCACTCAACTCCACCGCGCTCGAAGAGAGGGAGGGGCTTTCATTCTCTCTCCCCATCTCGTGATTCGGGTTTCCGGAAAGGATGCCTTTCGATATCTCAACGGGCAGGTGACCCGTGATCTGGGGCGTTTATCGAAAAATGAAGCGATATCCGCCTGTATTCTGACTCCCAAAGGAAAGCTTTGTGCCCCATTGCTGATCCGTCGTGAAGGGGATGACCTTCTCGTGGAAGCTGATCCTGTCCTGGAAGAGAGTCTTTTTGCCCGGCTTGAACGATACATCGTGGCGGATGATGTCACTCTTAGTATCAAGCCTCCAAGTGAAGGGGAGACTGTTCATATATTTGGTCAGATGGCCTCTGATGAACAATGGAAGGATCGAGGCGGGATCCGGGTGTCCCGCTTGGGAGTTCCCGGCTGGGATGTGGAAAAAACTTTGATTGAATCAAATCAGGGTCTCAAGTTGCTTGAGCCTCAAGTGATAGAGACGGTGCGTATCGAATGCGGTCTTCCGATTTGGGGGAGCGAGTTGGATGAGGAGATCCTTCCACCCGAGGCCGGACTCGACCGCACGCATATCGACTATGACCGTGGGTGTTATCCCGGACAGGAGACTATTTCCAGACTCAGAAGTATTGGGCGCGTACGCCGACTTCTCCACACACTTCGGTCTTCCCCAGGAAATGCGCTTGATGAGGGTATGCGTGTCATCGACGGGGAAATGAAGGAGGTCGGAATGATCACCAGTGCCGCCGAGCAGTTTGATACCGGTGCAGGGGTAGCGCTCGCCATACTTCCCCGAGAAAAATCAGAAATTCTTTTCGCCTGCCTTCCCTTGACCGGAGACACGACTCCACTCAGCATTGTGGAAATCCACGGCTCATGAATCACCGATTCCTTTTTTCCGCGCTCCTTATTGTTTCCGTATTCTTTTCCGGATGTGCCACACCCCCGCCTACCGCAGGAACCGGGCCACAAGCGGCGGTAATGCTTGTTAAAGTTCGCAAGGAGAAGAAGCCGCAACGCATCGTGATCGAACTCCGTGAAGATGCAGCTCCGCAGACCGTGGCCAATTTTAAGGAACTCATCCGGCGTCACTATTATGACGGGATGAGCTTTCATCGACTCTTTGCCCATCGTCTTGTACAGACCGGTGATCCCAAGAGTCGGCACGGCGAGAGCGACCACTCTGGAACGGGTGGTCCTGGCTATACGATCCCGAGTGAGATCCGACTTAAGGCCGATGCAGGATCGGTGGCGGCCGCAAGGTTGCCCGATGAAATCAATCCGACTCGAGCATCCAACGGCAGTCAGTTTTTTATCGCCCTCACGCCAATGCCCGAACTCAATGGCCAATACACCGTTTTTGGCAAAGTGACCGAGGGGCTTGATGTGCTCGACGCTATCAGTGGAATCCCGGTGGACAGCAATGACTTCCCAGTGGAAAAAGTCGTGATCCAGTCGATCAGGATCGAGTAGCTGCAGACGCTCTCTTTCCTGATGTGCGTGTCCAGAGTCTCGCTCCTTTCTCTGCTTTTAAGATCTGATCAATCGGAGACATTGTCCATGTGCTCTTCGAACCTTAGTAAATCCAACGATTCATTAGTCCACAATGCATGAGGTTTCCATCATGCAGGATATGCTGCAACTGGCGGAAGAGAACCTTCGCAAATCGGGTTGCACCGAGATTCGCCGCATCAAGCTTCGCGTGGGACTTCTTTCCGGTGTGGTACCCGAGGCGCTTTCGTTTGCCTTCGATGTGCTCAAGTCAGGAACTTCGGCAGCCAATGCAATACTGGAAATTGAATCCTCTCCATCCCTCTTTTCCTGCGGTGAGTGCGGCAGGGAATCGTGGTATGAATCCCTGCGATTCGAGTGCCCGGAATGTCACGGTGGTTTAATCCTCCAGCAGGGGGGAACCGATTTGGAATTGACTCAGATGGAAGTTTCATCAACCGATTAACTATTATGTGTGACGATTGCGGCTGCGGGGATCCCAAGCCATTCAAGATTATTCCGATGCAGGGAACACCTGCCAAAAAATTTCAGGTAGCCGCTCACGCGCATGAACACGAGCATGTTGATGACGAGGGAAACCGCTACATTCATTCGCACCATGAACCGCACGCACATGGGGAGAAACATGAACACGGGGGCGGACATAATCACCTCCAGACCCTCTCCCTTCATCAGCCACTGTTAATTAAGAATGACAGGCTGGCGGAGCGAAATCGCGGATTTCTGAACGCGAAGGGAATCGTTGCGATCAATATAGTCTCCTCACCGGGATCGGGGAAAACCACCTTTCTTGCCAAGACCCTTGAAATGCTCCGCGACGAGATTCCCGCTGCGGTGATTGTGGGGGATCTCGAGACCGCCAATGATGCGGCGCGGCTTCGGGACAAGGGGGCCCCCGTTGTTCAGGTCACCACCGGAACGGTCTGCCATCTTGATGCAGAAATGATCTCCCGCAGTCTTGAGGAACTTGATCTCACGGATCGCCGGCTTCTCTTCATTGAGAATGTCGGCAACCTTGTCTGTCCCTCCTCTTATGATCTTGGTGAGGCGATGAGAGTGGTTCTGATCTCCGTCACCGAGGGCGAGGACAAACCTCTGAAATACCCCCCGATTTTCCAAGGGGCAAGGGCGGTCGTCGTTACGAAGAAAGATCTGCTTGAGGCGTCAGGCATCGACCGGGAATCCCTTCGACGCAATATCCATGCCGTCTCTCATCATGCAGAGATCATCGAAGTCTCTGCTCGAACCGGTGAAGGAATGTCGCGTTGGATCGATCTTCTCAGGGAGAGCACGAAGTAATCCACTCTCTAGCAGATTCTGGGAAGTTGCTCCCCCGAGAGCATGTCGAGGATGCGGCTGGCTCCAAGAGAGCTTTTTATCGTGACAAGTCCGGTTCCCGAACGCGTCGCTCCGCTTCCTACGGTACCGATCCGCACGGCTTGGTTGCAGACATCGAAGCCGCGCAAGATCGATAGAGCACGGTCTGCATCCTCGGGTGCAACAAAAGCGACAAAGCGCCCCTCGTTGGCGACATACAGAGGGTCAAAACCCAAAATCTCACAGGCACCGCGCACCTGTTCATCCACGGGAATCAATGTTTCATCGATCTCTATTTTCACGGAGGCACTTCGTGAAATCTCATTGAGGGCGCTTGAAAGGCCGCCGCGGGTCAGGTCCCGAAGGCAGTGAATGCGTATTTCCTGCTTGAGTAACTCAAGCACCGGGGCATTGAGAGGAGCGCAGTCACTCTCAATCATGCTCTCGAATTCCAAGCCTTCGCGGACTGACATGATCGCCATGCCATGGCGTCCAATGTCCCCGCTGATAAGGATCGCATCTCCGGGCAAGACGCTGTTTGGCGCGATGATCTGGTTGTGCTCGATAAGCCCTATCCCAGCGGTGTTGATATAGATGCCGTCACCCTTACCCCTGTCAACGACCTTGGTGTCTCCCGAGACAATCATGACTCCTGCGGCTGCTGCCGCCTCTTTCATGGATTGGACGATTCTCCAGAGAGTTTCCATGTTCAACCCCTCCTCAATGATGAACCCCGCAGTCAGATAGAGGGGACGGGCACCACACATGGCGAGGTCATTAACTGTTCCGTTGACCGCCATGGCTCCAATATCGCTGCCGGCGAACTCAAGGGGGTGGACGACATACGAGTCGGTCGTGAAGGCCAGTCGTTGACCTGCCATTTCAAGCAGGGCCCCGTCATGCCGTTGTGCAAGGAAGGGATTGTCAAAAGCGGAGACGAAGATTTTTTCAATCATCTGCTCGCTTAGGCGTCCTCCCCCGCCGTGAGCCATGAGAACTTGTGGATAGTCTGCTAGGGGAAGGGGACAGCTTGAAGAAAAAATAAAACTCATCTGAGTGGCCTCATTATATCAAGGAATCGGAGAACGCGGAGGTATTTTTCCGAGAGGAACTCTTTTGCAATTCCCCTGCCCACACACCAAATTAAGAGGACTTCATGGACTCCAATCTCAAGATACGGGCACGCATGCGGCTTACTATTGGTGGCGGTGTTCAAGGGGTTGGTTTCCGTCCCTTCATCTATCGCCTGGCGGTCACATGCGATCTGTCAGGCTGGGTCATGAATACTCCGCGCGGCGTGACTCTTGAAGTCGAGGGGGATCAGCGGGTGCTTGAGGATCTTATTCCGAGGATCTCCCGGGAGAAGCCTTCACGCAGTTTTATCCAGAGTGTGGAATCGGTGTGGATTCCTGCACAGGGTGAGAAGGGATTTGAAATTCGCGGAAGTGATACGGCTGGTGAAGCCGGTGCTTTCGTTCTCCCCGACATGGCCACATGCCCGGATTGCATCAGCGAGATTTTCGATCCGAAAAACAGGCGGTATGCCTATCCCTTCACGAACTGCACCCAGTGTGGTCCGCGTTACAGCATCATCGCATCATTGCCCTACGACAGGCCCAATACGACGATGGGAAAATTCGTCATGTGCGGGGAGTGTCAGCGTGAATACGATGATCCCCTCGATCGCCGCTTTCATGCGCAGCCCAATGCATGCCCTCACTGCGGACCTCATCTGGAATGGTGGGACAGGGAAGGGAAAGTTGTTTCGATGCATCACGAGGTGATTGATGCTGCCGTCACAGCACTTGGTGCTGGCGCGATTATTGCACTCAAGGGGCTTGGTGGATTTCAACTGCTCGCGGATGCGCGCAATACCGATGCCGTTGAGCGACTGCGTATTGCCAAGCATCGGGAGGAAAAACCTTTTGCGATCATGGAGCCTTCACTTCACGAGGCAATGCTGGAGTGCGAAATCTCTGATTTGGAAAAGGCAGTGTTATGCTCCGCGGAGGCGCCCATTGTCCTTCTTAAGCGACGGCGTGATCGATCACTTATTGCCGGGGAGGTTGCTCCGGGAAATCCTTTTCTGGGAGTCATGCTGCCTTATACGCCGCTGCATCATCTGCTGATGAGACGCATCGGGTTCCCCGTTGTCGCCACCAGTGGCAACCGGTCCGACGAACCAATCTGTATCGATGAGCACGATGCCCTCGTTAGGCTTCGCGGCATCGCAGATTTCTATCTTGTTCACGATCGTCCGATCCTCCGGCATGTGGATGATTCCATTGTCCGCGTGATGATGGGCAGGATTTCAATCATGAGGAGGGCAAGAGGGTACGCCCCGTTGCCATTAGTGCTCAACCAGTCATGCCCCTCAACGCTTGCCGTGGGAGGGCACATGAAAAATACAGTTGCCCTTTCCGTGGGGAAGTCGGTCTTTGTCAGCCAGCATCTTGGAGATTTGGGATCGGCGCTCTCGCTTTCAGCATTTCATGATGCCATCGCTGATTTGCAGCATTTTTACGCGGCTCGCCCCGAGGTGATTGCAGCCGATACCCATCCGGATTATCTCTCAGCCAAGAGGGCGCCCGAACTTGCTGCGGATTTCGGTGTTCCGTTGGTTGCTGTCCAGCATCATCTGGCCCATGTTCTCTCCTGCATGGTGGACAATGAAGTGATGCCTCCAGTGCTCGGCGTAGCTTGGGATGGCACGGGTTATGGCGAGGATGGAACAATCTGGGGTGGTGAATTTCTGAAAGTAACGGTCGATAGGATTGAGCGGTTTGCCCACTTGCGGAACTTTTCTCTCCCTGGAGGAGAGGTTGCCATGAGGGAGCCGAGGCGCTGCGCCTTGGGGCTCCTCTATACAATCTATGGTGAAGAGGTCTTTGGCATGACGGATCTTGCTCCTTTGGATTCATTTTCCACAAGGGAACGGGATTCCCTCCGAACGATGCTCAGACGGCACATCAACGCACCTTTGACATCAAGCATGGGAAGACTCTTCGATGCAGTCGCCTCACTGATTGGAATCCGCCAAAAAGCAACCTTTGAGGGGCAGGCGGCGATGGAATGTGAGTGGATTGCCACGGAGTGCCAGGAAGTCATCGAACCCTATCCTTTGCCGATTCAGTCCGGTGGTGATGGTGGGGCATTCATCATCGATTGGGAGCCGATGATCCGGTGCATGGTGGCTTCATTGCGTGCATCAGAGACCCGGTCACGCATATCGGCAAGATTTCACAGGACGCTCACGGAACTTGTGCTCGAGATGGCACAGCGCTCAGGGTTTTCGAAAATTGTCCTCTCTGGAGGATGTTTTCAGAATGAACTCCTTCTTGCTCAATCAATCCATCTTCTTCAGCAAGAAGGCCATACCCCATTATGGCATCAACGGGTGCCCCCAAATGACGGTGGAATTTCCCTTGGTCAGATTGCCGCAGTGACAATGGGGATTCCCAATCACTGGAAAAACGCCTAGTTTTGCAGGATTATGTGTCTCGCTGTTCCCGGAAAAATATTGGATATCGAGGGTGAAGATCCTCTCACCCGCACTGGAAGAGTCAGTTTCGGAGGTATCGTCAAACAGATTAACTTTGCCTTCACGCCGGAAGCAAAAGTCGGTGATTATGTGATGGTTCATGTCGGGTTCGCTCTCAGCACAGTTGACGAGGATGAAGCCATGCAGGTGTTCGATTATCTCAAGCAAATGGATGAGCTTGCGGAGTTGGAGAGTGAAGCGGTGAAATGAAATTCATCGACGAATACCGGGATCCCGTTGCGGCAACCCAGCTGCTTGCTGTCATCAATCAGACGATCACAAGACCATGGACACTAATGGAGGTCTGCGGCGGGCAGACCCATGCGATCGTCAAATTTGGAATCGATGAGCTGCTTCCCAAGCAGATCCGGCTCATCCACGGCCCGGGATGTCCGGTATGTGTGACTCCCCTGGAATTGGTTGACAAGGCAATCCAGATCGCCTCCCGGCCCGGAGTGATTTTCTGTTCGTTCGGAGATATGCTAAGGGTGCCGGGCAGCACGCACGATCTCCTTGCCGTGAAGGCCCGTGGAGGTGAGGTGCGCATTGTTTACTCACCGCTTGACGCAGTGCAGATCGCCCGAGAGAACCCCGACAAAGAGGTCGTGTTTTTTGCGGTGGGATTTGAAACAACCGCTCCGGCGAATGCCATGGCTGTCTTTCAGGCCAGCAGGGAAGGAGTGGGCAACTTTTCGCTCCTTGTCTCCCATGTCTTGGTTCCACCCGCCATGGAAGCAATTCTTTCTTCTGAGGAGAACTGTGTGGACGGGTTTTTAGCCGCCGGTCATGTCTGTGCGATCATGGGAACGGAGGAATATCATCCGATTGCACAGAAATACGGAGTGCCCATTGTTGTCACCGGGTTTGAGCCGTTGGATATCCTGCAGGGAGTCCTGATGTGTGTCAGGCAACTTGAGGAGGGGCGCGCTGAAGTCGAAAACCAATATCTTCGTGCCGTGCGCAATGATGGGAACAAGCCTGCACAGCAAATTATCCGCGAAGTCTTCAAGGTTATCCCTCGCAAATGGAGGGGTGTCGGAGAGATTCCTCAAAGCGGGCTGGCTCTGGCAGATGCCTATGCGGAGTTTGATGCCGAGGCCCGCTTCGGGGTTTCGGACTATCATGTCGAGGAGTCAAGCGAGTGTCTTAGCGGCCTGATCCTTCAGGGGATCAAGCGTCCCAATGAATGCCCCGCCTTCGGAAGTCGTTGCACACCCGAACATCCCCTGGGTGCAACCATGGTTTCCAATGAAGGAGCCTGCGCTGCCTATTACCGTTATCGCAGGATCGTCGAATAGAACTGTTTGGTTGTTATCCCTCGCAATCACGCTGACGGAATGACCCGATCTGAGTCGTGATGAATTTTATCAGCGTGGGAATGCCTTTTTGAACTGCATCGGTCAGCGTTTCCCCAAAGTCGAACGATGCTGCGGTGAGCGAAACAACCATCGCCTTGGGGCTCCCTCCCAGAAGGGCGACCGAGAAGGAAATGAGTTCGGCGGGAGTGCAGTGGTGTCCCAAAGTGACGGAACTATGGGGATCAAACGCGATCTCAGCGATATGAAGTGATCCTGGTATCTTTCCTTCGGAAGCAGCGGCAGCATCGATGAAAATGACAAGGCTGGAGTTGGCGATTTTTTCCGCAAGTTCCGGCATCAACTGGTGACACTTGATGATTTCTATCGAGGAATCACTCTCGATTGCAGGAATTGCAGATAATCTCTCGGCGGCAATCAAACCAAGGGCATCGTCGGAACGGAGGGGATTTCCATAACCGACAATGAGAACCTTTTCCAAGGCATCTTTGCTCTTCAATGCCCCTCCAGAATTGATTTCAAGCGATGAACTGCCGTTAGCCCCTCTTCACCTCATCGAGGAGTTCACCGCAAGGCCCCAGAAGCTGTACCAGCAGAGGCATCTGTCCCATGGCATGGGTGGAGCAACTCAGGCAAGGATCGAAAGTTCGGATCACGGCCTCCACTCGGTTAAGCATTCCCTCCTGAAGATGGGAGGCTTTCACATAATGCTGTGCTACCTGCTTCACGCTCCGGTTCATCGCGAGGTTGTTGTGACCGGTGGCGATGATCATGTTCACCCAGGTGATCAGGCCGTTGTCATCGATCTTGTAGTGATGCATCAGGGTGCCTCGGGGCGCCTCGGAGACACCCACACCCTCGGAACGGTTTGGTTTGGCAAATGCCCTGACACGCTTATCAAGAATATCGGGCTCGTTGAGTAGCTCCTCAATTCGTTCGACGCCGTACAGCATCTCGATCAGGCGAGCGTAGTGCTGCTGGAAAGAACTCAGATTCGGACCACTGCTCAGGGCATGAAACTCACTCAGTTCCTGGTCGGCCTTTGGAGTGCCGCACAGATCAATGAGATTCAGGCGAGCAAGGGGGCCGACGCGATAGATGCCGTCAGGATACCCCAATTGCTTGAAATACGGGGATTTCAAATAAGTGTCCGGCTCCACCGCCTCATCAATATAATCCATGTAACGGTTTGAATTGACTCCGTCGACCACGATCTTGCCATCCGCATCCATAAAGCGGAGCGTGCCATCATAATGCTCAAGCTTTGCAAGTTTCCCGTCTTTGGAAGGGGAGACAAGGCTCATGAACAGGCTCGGAAAATTACCGAAGGTATTGACTTCATCCTTGAACTGATCGATCACTCCCTTGAACCAGGAGAGGGTTCGTTCACAGATGGCCTTGGCCTCGGGCAGTTTATTGAGAATGATCTCGCGATCCTCAGGGGTGAGTGGAGAACTAACGCCACCGGGCACAACCCAAGCAGGGTGAATCCTCTTCCCGCCCAGAAGTTCGATGATTTCCTGTCCGATCTTTCGGAGCATCACCCCGTCAACGGCCAGTGTGGGATATTTCTCCACAACCCCAAGGATATGCCTTGAGGCCGGATCGCCATCCATTCCAAAGAGAAGATCGGGTGAGGAAAGGTGGAAGAAACTCAGCGCATGGGACTGGATGATCTGCGCCAGGTTCATGATGCTGCGCAACTTGACGGCAGTCTCGGGTATCTCCACGGCAAGGATCTCGTCACAGGCCTTGGCCGAGGCCATCAGATGACTCACAGGGCAGATACCGCAGGTGCGGCCTGTCAGAGAGGGCATCTCGCTGAAGGGACGACCTTCGCAGAATTTTTCAAATCCTCGGAACTGCGTGACATGAAAGCGTGCATCCTGCACCGCCCCCATATCGTCGAGTTTGATGGTTATCTTGGAGTGGCCCTCGATGCGAGTGACCGGGTCAATGATGATTTGCTTGGACATGGTATTATTTCCCGAAACGGGTTAGTTCGCTGACCACGGCTGCATCCGGTACCCTCCCGGCAAGTAATTCCGAGAGCACATGAAAGATGGCATCGGCAGGTGGCGGGCACCCCGGTACAAAGAGGTCAACTTTTACAAATTCATGCACGGGTCGTGACTTTGGCAGGAGGACCGGGATGACTTCATGGGGGATATGCTGGTTGAATCCAGCATTCTCGATATAGGCGCGCGTCTCAACTTCCTCAACGGTGAACTGGTTGCGCATCCCTGGAACATTCGATGTCACGGCGCAGTCGCCGAGTGCGATGAGGAACTTGGAACGGGACCTGACTTTCAGGATTTTCTCAAGATCCTCCTCGCTGCTCACAGCACCTTCAATGAGGACAACATCCACATTTTCGGGGAATACCTTGGCATCCACCAATGGGCTGTACACCAGATCGATCAGAGGTGCGATCTGAAGGATCCGTTCATCCATATCGAGAAATGACATATGACAGCCGGAACATCCGTCCATCCACACTGTTGCGAATCGTATTTTGCTCATTTGTGATCGTGCCTCCTCTGTGCCAGGTAAGGAAGAAATTCGCGGTGTTTCGTCATTTCTCCCGCGGCTTTGCCTTTGTTGGAAAGTGCACCTGTGGGGCATACTTGGACACACTTTCCACAACTTGTGCAGGTGTCGGAGTCTCCCCAGGGTTCATTGAGTCCGGTAATGACGCGGGATTGAACCCCTCTGCCTGCAATATCCCAGACATGTGCTCCTTCAATTTCTTCGCAGACTCTTACGCATCGCTGGCAGAGGATACACCTGTTCTGATCCAGAGCGAACCACTCATGGGATGCATCGATCTCAATCTTGGGGTAAAGATAAGGCATCGTGACATGAGTCAGGTCATGCTCGTGGGCTAGAGACTGTAGGTCGCAATTGCCATTGGAGACGCAGACGGCACAGACATGATTCCTCTCCGAAAAGAGCATCTCCAACACCATTTTGCGGTATTTTTTAAGACGGGGATTCTGGGTGGTGATTTCCATTCCCTCCTTAACTTTTGTCGTGCAGGCAGGTTGAAGCTTGTTGCTTCCTGCGACTTCCACGATGCACATGCGGCATGCACCGATATCGGTCAGGCCTTCGATGTGACAGAGAGTCGGGATGGTGACTCCCGCCTCGGAGGCCACATCCAGGATCGTTTCATCCTCGTTGGCGCTGACCTCCTTGCCATCTATTTTGAGAGTTGTAACAGCCATGGTTTAATGTGTGTTTTGTTCTGTGTTCTTGTTCATCTTGGTTCAGGCAGTTATTCCTGCGGGGAGAGGCTGCAAAAGTTCCAGATATTCATTTCGGAAATATTTCAGCGTGCTGATGACCGGATTGGGGGCTGTCTGTCCCAGACCGCAAAGGCTGGTGTTCTGAACCATATCACAGAGCTCCTCGAGAGCCTCGAGGTCGCGGATAGTTCCCTTGCGATCAAGAATCTTTTTCAGAAGATTGAGCATCTGCACGGTGCCTACCCGGCATGGGATGCACTTTCCGCAGGATTCCTCCACGCAGAATTCCATGTAGAACTTTGCCACATCGACCATGTTGGTCTCTTCATCCATTACAACCATGCCGCCTGATCCCATGATTGAACCGACCTTCATGAGGGATTCGTAATCAACAGGGGTATCAAAAAGTTCGACGGGAATACAGCCTCCCGAAGGGCCTCCAGTCTGCACGGCCTTGATTTTCTTTCCGTCAGGAGTGCCGCCGCCCAATTCCTCCACAATCTCGCGAATGGTGATCCCCATGGGTACCTCAATCAGTCCGTTGTTACGGATTTTTCCAGTCAGAGCGAAGACCTTTGTACCTTTGCTCTTCTCAGTTCCGAGCGATGCATACCAATCGCCCCCTTTGTTGATGATAGGAACAATGTTGGCCAGGCTCTCGACATTGTTAATCAGAGTCGGGCGTCCCCAGAGACCGCTTTCAGCGGGGAAAGGAGGGCGAGGGCGAGGTTGTCCTCTCCGTCCCTCAATGGAAGCAATCAGAGCTGTTTCTTCACCGCAGACGAACGCTCCCGCACCAATGCGTATCTCAACATTGAAATTGAAGGTCGAATCAAAGATTCCATCTCCGAGAAGTCCGATTCGTTTTGCATGCTTGATCGCCAGTTGCAGTCTGGAGATTGCCAATGGATACTCTGCGCGAACATAGATGTAACCGAGGCTTGCCCCAACTGCGTAGCCTGCAATGGCCATTCCTTCAATGACGACATGAGGATCACCTTCCAAAATGCTGCGATCCATAAAGGCTCCGGGATCGCCCTCGTCTCCGTTGCAAACGATGTATTTGCGATCCCCTTTGGCCTTGGCGACCGTGGACCATTTCAATCCGCTCGGGAACCCCGCACCTCCGCGCCCCCTCAGCCCGCTTTTCATGATCTCATTGACCACCTGTTCGGGTGAGTATTCGTGGATAACCCGATAGAGCGCCGAGTATCCACCCACTTCAATATAATCATCGATCTTCTCCGGATCGATCCTTCCGCCATTGGCCCTCACGACAAGCTTTTGCCTCGTGAAGAAGGGATGGTTGGGGTCTGCATGATCGGCACTGGCCTTTCCTCCGGCAAGGGCACCAATGATCGAAGCGGCATTTTCGGGAGTGACATCCGAATAAATCAATCCCTCGGACTCGATACTGACAATAGGCCCCTTACCGCACAGGCCCATGCACCCGACCTGACGAACCTCCACTTTTTCCCCAAGGTTGTTTTCGGTCACTGCGGCATCCAAGACCTTTTTGATCTCATCTGCGCGTGATGAGATGCAACCCGATGACATACAGCATCGAACATTGATGGCTTTCCGGATTGATTTCGTTTTTTCCGCGATCGCGGTGAGTTCTTCAAGCAACATGGACATATTCTTTGAGTTTTTCGATGGCGTCTTCAGGTGAGAGGCGACCGGAGGCGCTGCCGTCATAGACAACTGCCGGGGCAATCCCGCATGCACCGATACAGCGGGCGGTCATCAATGAAAGCTCTTTGTCGGAGGTCGTTTCGCCCGATTTGATTGAGGCATACTCCTCGATGGCCTCAAGAATTTTGGCTGCCCCTTTCACATAACAGGCAGTGCCAAGACAGACCACGCAGTTGTGTTTTCCCTGCGGCTTGAGCTTGAAGAGATTGTAGAATGTCGCCACGCCGTAAACCTTGCTTGCGGGAACGCGCAGCGACTTTGATACCCATCTGAGGGCATCCGCTTCAAGGAAGCCGAAAGCCTCCTGAACTCCATGAAGTGTTTCGATCAATGCCTGTGGCTCATAACCAAGCTTTCGCATTCTTGTGTCGATGATTTTCCACCGCTTATCCGATGAGGGGAGGGCAATTTTTTGCGCTTTCATTCCCTTTTTTTATACGAAAAACGACAGTCATATATAAAGAAAAAAAGATAAATATTTGTTTCTTGAGGCTGTGGGGTGTATTTGATATTCTACTCTGTTTTCTTGACGCAAATGCTTCACAACTAGAAGAGAGCCACCACAGTTTTCATTGATATGCACATACCCGACGGATACCTCAGTCCCTCCACCTGCACCGTTATGTTCGCAGGGGCAATTCCATTTTGGTATGTAGCCATTCAGCGGCTCAAAAAGGTCTTGAATGCGCGTTTGATCCCTCGCATCGCGCTGCTTTCCGCACTCTCTTTTGTGATCATGATGTTCAATGTTCCCCTGCCCGGTGGAACAACCGGGCACGCTGTGGGGATGGGAATCCTGGCGGTCCTGCTCGGCCCTTGGGCATCCATGCTGGCTATTTCCATCGCGCTGGCAATTCAGGCCCTGTTCTTTGGTGATGGAGGAATCACATGCTTCGGAGCGAATTGTTTCAACATGGCCATTGCCGGATCGCTTGTGGCCTATGGAGTGTATCGTCTTATCAGCGCTAGCGCTTCTCTCGCTTCTCCACGACGCATCGTGGCCGCAGCGCTTGCCGGATATATCGCGATCAATGTCTCGGCCTTCTTTGCATCCATCGAGTTTGGAGTGCAGCCGATGCTCTTCCATCACGCGGATGGCTCGCCTCTTTATGCTCCCTATCCACTTTACATCTCTATTCCGGCAATGATGATCGGCCACCTTTCATTCGCTGGAATCGTCGAAGCGGTGATTGCTGGGTCGCTCGTAGCCTATCTGCAAAAAACCGATATAGAGCTTCTGCGCATAACCGCACCAGGAGTTTCCGATACAGAGCCAGCGATACCTGAAGCAATCGTGATCAATCTACGGCCACTCTGGTTGATCCTTGCGGCATTGATGGTGCTTTCCCCCCTTGGTCTTCTTGCGGCTGGAAGTGCATGGGGCGAGTGGAGCGCGGAGGATCTCAAGAATCCCGAGATTCGGAAGCAAATTACCATCGCGTCGAGAAATATGGCACCACCTGAGAATCCCCCGACAGGTCTTGAAATGCTTTCCAGCTTCTGGACGGCACCCATGCCCGATTATGCTCCCAGCATCGTGAAGAGCCCGCAGCTCGGCTATCTACTCTCTGCTCTTTTTGGTACAGGAGTGATCCTACTGCTTTGGTTCCTTTTCAGTTGGCTCTTGGAGAGGATAGTAAGCGTGAGCCTGAGGACTCCTAAATCTTAATAACTCATTTTCATCGTGTTCCAGAGAAGATCGAGGTTTGGATTCCTTGAAAGAACCATCGCGGATCTCGCAGAAATACTGGATCACGCAGAAACTGCCGCTCAAAGTTCAGGTAATGCTGGGTTAGTTCAGCAACTCGACCCCCGAGTTAAAGTCTGCGGAGCGTTGGTGCTCATCGTGGCAGCGGTCAGCACAACTCATCTCTGGATGACGGGGGCCGTGTTCCTTTTTAGCCTCCTTTTGATCGTGCTTTCACACCTTTCGCTTCGTCTCTATTTCAAACGAACCTGGTTGGGCGTTCTTTTTTTTACCGGTTTGATTGCCTTGCCGGCAATCGTTACAACGCCCGGGCTCGTTATTTTGCAAGTTCCGTTGCTCCATTGGGCGGTTTCCAAACAAGGTCTAACGACAGCGTTCAGATTGCTTGCCCGTGCTGAAACAGCGGCCACGATCACGATGTTGCTGATCCTCACAACACAATGGACTCATGTGCTCAAGTCTCTGCGCTATTTTTATCTTCCACTTCTTGTCGTCACCATCCTAAGCATGACGCAGCGTTATCTCTTTCTGCTACTCCAACTGACTAAAAATCTCCTGGATGCCCGGTCGAGCAGAAAGGTCGGGCAATGGAGCGTATCCCAGCAAAGGGAATTGAGCGCATCAGTGCTCTCGGTTCTAATGAGCAGGAGTCTTTTTCTCAGCGAGGAAGTCTATCTGGCCATGCAGTCGCGGGGATTCACTGGTGAGATCCATCTTCTCGATGATTTTTCTTTTAGATGGAGAGACTGGTTATCAGTGGTTATTCTGATTACGGTCATAGCTCTGCTGTTTCTGATCAGCTAGTCATGTCGATCTACGATCTCCAAAACGCCAACTACAGATATCAAGAGGTGCTGGCCTTGGATTCTGTGACATGTGCCATAGAGCGCGGCGAACGGATTGCCATTCTTGGCGCGAATGGCTCAGGAAAATCGACCCTTCTGCGGCTTCTGGATGGACTCTATTTTGCCCAAAGTGGAAGCGTTTCCTTTGAGGGGAGGGAGTTGAACGAAGAATCCCTTCAAGACGAAAACTTTGTCTATGAATTTCGAAAGAGGGTTGGATTTGTCTTTCAGAATCCTGATGTCCAGCTGTTCAACCCAACGGTTTTTGACGAACTGGCCTTTGGTCCGCTTCAATTACGATGGTCCAGGAAACAAATCATCGAGGCGGTTGATATCATGCTCGAGAGGATGAATCTGATGCATCTGAAACACAGGGTGCCGCACCGACTTTCTGGTGGAGAAAAGAAGAGGGTGGCTCTTGCCTCCGTCTTGATGCTGGACCCCGAGGTGCTTCTGCTGGATGAACCAACAGCCTATCTGGATCCTAAAAGCCAGAGTCAGATGATCGATTTTCTGGTGGAATGCCAGCATGACAAAACCGTCATCACTGCAACTCACGACCTCGAAATCGTAGGAGATATTGCAGAGCGTTGCATTGTCTTTGAAGAGGGAAGAGTCGCTCAAAGCGGAACTCCCTCACAGATTCTGGGCGATGAATCACTCCTCCGAAGAACCTCCCTTATTCATGAACACAGACACAGGCATGGATCTGATGTTCACAAGCATCCCCATCTGCACAAGTTTCACACACACATCCAAGGGTCCGTGAGTAGAATTAGGCCCTTAACGGACAGCCCAGGAAGTCCCTGATCAAGTGTATTCTGTGTATTCGGGACGGAACATCCTCTGGGAAATTTCCATTTCAAGATTGGCAGGCTGAGGCAAGTCAGTCAGCCCCTCTCGGAAGGCAATGAGGGCGACTTCCAAGGCGATCGAGAGTGAGACTTCTCGGATTCTGTCAAGAGAGGGATAGATCCTGCCTTCGGCCAGCTCCTCGGAGGTGACCATGGAAGCCAGCTTCCGGGCTGCGGCTAGGAACATGCTGTCGGTGACTTCGCGTGCCTGTGAAACGAGAACCCCCAATCCCACGCCGGGAAAAATGTAGGTATTGTTACCCTGACCCGAGACGATGCGTCGCCCTTCAAAATGAATCTCTGGCATCGGACTGCCGCTGGCATAGATGGCTCGTCCTGCACTCCACTTGATGGCTTCTTCCGAGGTGCACTCGGCCTTTGAAGTAGGATTGGAGAGGGCAAAGATCACAGGTCTTTCGTTGAACTCCGCCATCATGGAAACGATTTCCTGGGTGAACACACGCGCCACACCCGCTACACCGATGATGGCGGTTGGACGAATGGTTCGAACAGCAGTGGCGAGATCCGAGCAGGGCTCCGCTTCGTGGGCAAAAACCACTTTGTGTTCGGTCAGTTCTGCTGATCGGGAGGCCACAATCAACCCCTTGGAGTCCACAAACCAGCAGGTTTTGCGCGCTTTCTCGATCGGAATGCCTTCCGAAACAAGATGCTGGACAAACAGGTTGCCGATTCCCAAGCCAGCCTCGCCGGCTCCCATAAAGAGTATGCGCTGTTCCTCAATGCGCGAGTTGCTCAGATTAAGGGCTGCCAGAATGCCGGCCATCGCCACCGCGGCGGTTCCTTGGATGTCATCGTTGAAAGAGCATGCTTTGTTGCGCCATTTCTTCAGAAGATCAAAAGCATTGCTGTTTCCAAAATCCTCAAATTGTACCAAGGCACCCGGGAACACTTCGGCTGCGCTCTCCATGAACTCGTTCAGAAACTCATCATATTCCGCACCGCGGACACGGCGTTGCTTGAGACCTATATAGTAGGGGTCAGCAAGCAGGGACTCGTTGTTGGTGCCCACATCGAGCACGATCGGGAGGCAGTAATACGGGTGCAATCCCGCGCAGGCGGTGTAGAGAGCGAGCTTTCCGATGCAGATTCCCATCCCATAGGCACCGAGATCCCCCAAGCCGAGAATTCTCTCTCCATCAGTCACCACAATCATCCTAGCTCCCGTGTTCGGCCAATGTCTCATGATTTCACGGAGTCTTCCTTTTTCCCTGATGGATAGGAACAGTCCGCGAGGGCCTCTCCAGATGCTGCCATACTCCAAACAGGCCTGACCCACGGTCGGCGTGTAAATGATAGGCATCATCTCCTCAAGGTGCGCATGCAGAAGGTGAAAAAAGAGAACCTCGTTCCGCTGCTGGAGCATCGTGAGGAATGTGTATTTTTCGAGATCCGTCGATTTTCTGCGGAAATTATGGAGAACCCGTTGCGTTTGTGCGTCGATGTCCAAGATGCGGGGCGGCAGCAGTCCTCTGAGTCCATAGGCATCCCGTTCGTATTCACTGAATGCCATGCCCTTGTTGAGAAGGGAGTTATTAAGCAACGCAACGCCGCGCATTAACGGGCGCTCGCCCGAGGGATTGATTGGTTTGTGCATAAAAGGGGGTGTGCTTTTTCTCTGCTCTCGCTCCTTAGGAGACTCTCCAGGTCTGCAGGACTCTGAGGTAGTTGGCCCGTTCGTAGCCGCCCGGATCGGGGCACTTGCGGTAGCTCATGCACCCTCTGAGTTCCTTAACTGAGGCATATTCATGCTCGGCCATCCAATCGCGCACTTCAGTGATGATTTTTTCAAGATAGCCCGGGCCATTTTTAAGAAGGCAGGAGACCATCTGTACCGTAGTGGCACCTGACATCAGGGCCTTGACGGCATCGCTGCCAGTGTGAACTCCTCCGCTAAGGGAGAAATCGAGGTTGGGAATGCTTTCGAGGATGGCCATCCAACGCAGTCGGAGAAGGAGTTCGGAGGAGTCAGAGAGATGGAGTGAAGGGGCGACTTCCAGATCCTCGATATTGATGTCGGGTTGATAAAAGCGATTGAAAAGTACCAACCCGCTTGCACCGCTTGCCGCCAGTCTCTTGGCAAAGTTGGGGAGAGATGAGTAGAAGGGCGAGAGCTTCACTGCAACGGGGATCGTGATCCTGCCAAGCATGGTGTCGAGAAGGCGCACCACGGTGTCCTCGATTTCCGAGCCGATGACTTCGGTGTCGGCAGGCAATTGATAGATGTTGAGTTCCAATGCATCTGCACCGGCCTGCTGCATTGATTCCGCCAGCGAGACCCACCCGCCGGGTGTCACGCCGTTGAGGGATGCGATCACCGGTACATCCACAGCCGCGCGAATGGAGGCTATATGTTCGAGGTAGCGATCCGGTGTGAGAGCGAATTCTTCCGCTCTTGGAAAGTAGCTGATGGCCTCTGCGGAGGACTCCTCATGACTGAGCATCAGGGAATCCACACCGCGCCAGTCCATCTCGATCTGCTCCTCGAAGAGTGATCTCATCACGATGGCCGACGCCCCGGCATCTTCGAGCTGCCTCACGGTGTCGAGGTTGTCAACCAAGGGGGATGCCCCCGGTACGAAGGGATGTTTGAGTTGAAGACCGAGATAGTTGGTGGCGAGCTCGATGGACATGGATGTCAGATTTTGGATTTTGGTTTGGAAAGTTCTTCGGCAAGTCGTCGAAGGTATTTTCCATGGTGGTCACATTCCTCCTGCGTTGCGGCAGCAAGCGCTGCGGCTTGGGCTGGATCGCTTGTCTGCAACATGCGGAAGCGCGCTTCATTGAGAAGAAACTTCGAGACAGGCACCTTGGGTTCTCCTGCATCGAGCCGCAGGGCGGATTCCTCACCCACATCCCTGCGGGGATCAAAGCGGTACAGGGGCCAGAAGCCAGAATCCACAGCCAGTTTCTGCTGCTCCATGCCATGACTGAGATTGAATCCGTGGGCAATGCAATGGCTGTAGGCGATGACCAGCGACGGGCCGGGATAGCTTCCCGCCTCCACGAGTGCAGAAAGTGTCTGCCCATCCTTGGCTCCCATCGCGATGGAAGCGACATACGCAGTCTGGTATCCCATGGCCATGACCCCGAGTTGCTTGCGCGGAACCTTTTTGCCGTTTGCCGCAAACTTGGCGACCGCACCGAGCGGCGTGGCCTTGGACTGCTGGCCTCCCGTGTTGGAATAGACCTGCGTGTCGAGAACAAGCACATTGATGTCGGCCTGTCCCGAAAGGACATGGTCAAGTCCGCCAAATCCGATGTCATAGGCCCAGCCGTCACCCCCGATGATCCAGACACTCTTCTTGACGAGGTAGTCGGCCACCTGAAGAAGTTCGGCGGAGACCGGTGAGTTCAGCGATGAGAGGGAAGATCTCAGCCCCTCGACGCGCAGGCGTTGCTCGCGGATGTCGGCTTCGCCCGATTGATCGGCCTCAAGGATGGAGGCGACAAGCTGATCCCCGACCGAAGGTGCGACGGAGGCGAGCAGCCGCCGGACATGTTCTGCTCTCAGATCGACCGCCAGACGGATGCCAAGGCCGAACTCCGCATTATCTTCAAAGAGGGAATTGGCCCAGGCGGGACCCCGCCCTTCCAGATTGACCGTATAGGGGGTGGTCGGCAGATTGCCACCGTAGATCGATGAGCAGCCTGTGGCATTGGCGATGATAAGCCGGTCTCCATAGAGTTGGGTCAGGAGTTTCAGATAGGGGGTTTCCCCGCAGCCGGCACAGGCACCCGAGAATTCAAAGAGAGGCTCCAAAAACTGACTTGTCTTGATTGTTTTCAGATCAAGCGCCGAGCGGTCGGCTTCGGGAATGGAAAGGAAGAAGTCGAAATTGTCGCGCTCCTGGGCACGCAGCGGTTCTTGCGGAACCATGTCGATTGCCTTGTGACGGGGATTGGTCTTGTCCTTGGCGGGACAGATCGTGGTGCAGAGACTGCATCCGGTGCAGTCCTCGGGAGCAACCTGAATGGTAAAGCTGGCACCCTTAATATCCTGTGATCGGAAGGGGGTGGATTTGAATCCGGCGGGAGCCTCTGCAAGCACTCCTGGCTCGTAGAACTTGGCTCTGATGGCGGCGTGCGGACAGACAAGTACACATTTGTTACATTGGATGCAGATGGAGGGATCCCAGGCTGGGATTTCGTGCGCGACATTCCTTTTTTCCCAGCGGGCCGTGGCCGTCGGCCAGGCTCCGTCAACGGTGAATGCGCTCACTGGCAGTAGATCGCCCTTGCCTTCAAGGATGACTCCGGTGACCCTCTGTACAAAATCGGGTGCCTTCTCCGAAACCGCAGGAGGGCGCCTCCTGGAAGTGGTGACCGATGTTGGCAGCGGAACCTCGCTGAGTGCCTCGAGCGTCTGATCCACAGCGGCGAAATTTCTCTGAACGACTTCCTCTCCCTTTTTCTTGTAGCTCTTACGGATGGCATCTTTGATCCGAGTAATTGCCTCGTCGCGCGGCAGCACTCCGGAGATGGCGAAGAAACAGGTCTGCATGATTGTGTTGATGCGGCCACCCATTCCGGAATTACGGGCGACGGCATAGGCATCGATGCAGAAAAAACGGATCTTTTTGCCCAGCATCTGCTCCTGCACCTCCAGAGGGAGATGATCCCATACTTCCGACGGCGGGTAGGGGGAGTTCAGTAAGAAGACAGCCCCATCGGCTGCGCAATCAAGCATGGGGAGACGATCCAGAAATGCCCATTGATGACAGGCCACAAATCCCGCACGATTGATCAGATAGGGAGCACGGATTGGTTCCAGACCGAATCGCAAATGAGAGATGGTGACCGCTCCCGACTTCTTGGAGTCATAGACAAAAAAGCCTTGGGCGAAATTCGGCGTTTCACCCCCAATGATCTTGATGGAGTTCTTGTTCGCGCCGACCGTTCCATCCGCTCCGAGTCCGAAGAAAACCGCACGGGTTGTGGCTGGTGACTCGATGTCGAACGCTTCATCGACAGTGAGGGAGAGCCCGGTGACATCGTCATTGATACCGACAGTGAAGTGGTTCCTTGGGCGTTCCAGTAGCAGATTGTCAAAGACGGCCTTGGCCATCGCCGGAGTGAACTCCTTGGACGAAAGACCATAACGGCCGCCAACCACGACAGGATCGACCTCCAGTGGGAGTGTTCCTTCGGCACGCGCTTCGGCGAGTGCGCCGAGAATATCGAGATAGAGAGGGTCGCCTATGGAACCCGGCTCCTTGGTTCGATCCAAAACGGCAAGACTTCTGCATGTCACGGGGAGTGCTGCAAGGAGCTCTTTAGCCGGGAAGGGGCGGAACAATCGCACCTGGAGAACGCCAACTTTAGCCCCGTGGCCGTTGAGATGCCTGACGGTTTCCGAGACGGTTTCGCTTCCCGATCCCATGATGATGATGACCCGGTCGGCTTCGGGATGTCCCGAGTATTCCACGGCTCCATAATTCCTACCGGTCAACTTTCCAAAACGCTCCATGACATCCGCCACGATGGATGGCAGGGCGTCGTAATACCGGTTGCAGGCTTCACGAGCCTGGAAAAAGACATCCGGGTTCTGCGCCGATCCCCGGAGGGAGGGGCGATCCGGCGTGAGTGCTCTGGATCGGAAGGCTGCAACACATTCGGGATTGATCAATGCCGAGAGAATCTCGTCGTTCAGGGTCTCAATCTTCTGAATTTCATGCGAGGTGCGAAAACCGTCAAAAAAATGAAGAAAAGGGATGCGCGATTCCAAGGTTGCCGCATGGGAGATGAGAGCCATGTCCTGAGCCTCCTGAACCGAACCAGAGCAGAGCATTGCGAAGCCGGTCTGGCGGCAAGCCATCACATCCGAATGATCCCCGAAGATCGAAAGGGCGTGAGTGGCCAGCGTACGGGCCGTCACATGAAGGACGAAGGGGAGCAGTTCACCCGCGATCTTGTACATGTTTGGGATCATGAGCAGGAGTCCCTGCGATGCGGTGAAAGTGGTGCTCATGGAACCTGCCAGGAGCATTCCATGAATTGCTCCTGCCACGCCTGCCTCCGATTGCATCTGCACCATCTTGGGAATGTCACCCCAGAGATTGGGCTTGTCGCGGGCTGCCCACTCGTCACACGACTCGGCCATCGCCGACGAAGGGGTGATGGGATAGATCGCTATGGTTTCTGAAAGGCGATAAGCCACCGATGCTACCGCCTCATTGGCATCGGTCGTGGCGAAGTCTGGTGTCATGTTCACAACGCCGACGATTTTACAGTGAAAATGTCACCTCGGCAAAGCTATGATAGAAAAAAATAAAAAGGACTAAAGATTCTTGAATAGATTCGTTCATTCTTATAAACTGGCGATTTTGACCATGAAAAACTAAGAGTGAAATAATCTGATGAAAAACACCCCTACACAGGCTTCCGGCGAAGATAACCCCTTGGTGCTGGTCATCAATTCGGGAAGCAGTTCCCTCAAGTTTGCATTGATCTATCCCGAAAGCGGAAAGCTTGAGGTATCGGGATTGGCGGAGAGACTTAACAGTAACGAGGCTGTTCTTGAAATCAAACGAGCCAACGGGGGTAAAGAAGTTATTTCCATTCCCTCCGCCGGACATGCCGAGGCTCTGGACGAAGTGCTTAGGCAACTCGCTTCCTACCACATTGATTCTGTGGGTCATCGGGTCGTCAACGGAGGAGAGAAATTCAACGCGAGCATCCTGTTGGACGACACTTCCGAAGCTGCGATTGCGGACTGTAGTGACATTGCTCCAGTACATGCTCCGGCCAACGCGCTGGGGATTCATGTGGCCCGGAAAAAATTTCCCAACCTCCCGCAGGTGGCTGTCTTTGACACGGCATTTCATCAGAGTATTCCACCCCGTGCCTACATGTATGCCGTGCCAAGCGAATGGTATGAACAGCACCGGGTTCGCAAATACGGGTTTCACGGGACGAGCCACCGTTTTGTTTCAGCTCAGGCTGCCGCCCTGCTTGGACGCCCCCTCGGAGAACTGCAACTTCTGACCGCTCATCTTGGCAATGGATCGAGTGTCTGTGCCATTAGGGAGGGTAAGAGCGTCGATACGAGTATGGGATTTACCCCCCTGGATGGTCTGGTGATGGGAACCCGTTGCGGCGATCTCGATCCCAATGTCCTGCTTTTCATCCAACAGAGAACGGGGCTTTCCCTTGCCGAAATCACCGACATCCTGAACAAGAAAAGCGGCCTGCTTGGCATCTCGGAAATCAGCGGTGACATGCGCACGCTCCTTGCGGCAGAGGAGGAAGGGAATAGCAAGGCTCGTCTTGCCGTGGAGGTTTTCTGTTACAGGCTTGCCCGGCATCTGCTTGCCCTGACGGCATCATTGGATCGCGTCGATGCATTGATTTTCACGGGCGGAATCGGTGAGAATTCCGCAGCTGTCCGTCAACGCACACTTGATCACCTGCGTGTGTTCGGAGCGGTTCTGGATCCGGCCTTGAACGCTGTGCACGGACGGGATACCTCGGGAAGAATCACCACAACCGACTCCCGCTTGCTGGTTCTTGTGGTGCCCACCAATGAGGAGCTTGTCATAGCCCGTGAGACGGCAAATCTAACGAAGCATCACCCATGAAAATGCCACACACACTTTTTTTAACCCCGGTTGGGAGTGGTTGCGGACTCACTTCCATTTCTTTGGGACTCTTCCGGGCACTCGATAAACATGGCATCCGTGTCGCCTTCTATAAGCCGATCGGCCAACCGACCGGGGGAGATGCAGGGCCGGAACGCTCCACTCATTTCATCCGTGCCACGACGGCGTTGAAACCTTCAACGCCAATCCCCCTTGAGGAAGCGGAGCGGCTCATCGGAATGGGGCATCTCGAAGAGCTGCTTGAGCGGGTGGTTCGTGCCTTTCATGAATCGGCTGGAAATGCCGATGTGGTCGTTGTGGAGGGACTCATTCCCCATGCCGACTCAAGCTACACTTCCGAACTCAATCTCCATGTTGCGCGCACACTGAGCGCCGAGGTCATTCTTGCGTGTTCGGCTGCCGATGCCACGCCGGAGGAGATTGAGGAGAGAATCGAAATCGCCGCCCAGCAGTTCGGTGGAGTCAGTAAAAAAGGGGTCATCGGATGCATCATCAACAGGATTCCGGCGATCACCCGCAGATTGCCTGAGGAAATCCGGGATGAATGGACTCGTAACAGCCGCCTTCTCAAGCCGAGCCACTGCCGATTGATTGCAGCCATTCCTCAAAATTCCGAACTCACGGCCTGCCGTACTGTCGATATCTGCCGCTATCTGGATGCCGAGATTATTCACGAGGGGGAGCTCTATACTAGGAGAGCCAAAAAGAACTCCCTCCTAGCCCGCACGGTTCCCAATCTAACCCATACCTTTGCCCCTGGGGCCATCCTGATCACTCCCGCCGACCGGATCGATGTGATCCTTGGCATCGCCATGGCCGCTCTCAATAAGATCCCAATGGCCGGACTGCTGCTGACCGGAGATACGAACATTGATTTCAACATCATGGAGCTTTGCCAGCCTGCCTGGCAGACAGGGCTTCCTGTGCTGAGAGTCCCCACCAACAGCTGGGAAACCGCCACCAATCTCAGCAGGATGAGCACCGAAGTCCCTGCGGACGACATCGAGCGGGCGCAACTCTCCATGGATTTTATTGCGAACCACATCGATGCCGAGTGGATTACCCTCCACAGTGCCGCCCCTGTGGAGGCGCGTATGTCGCCTGCTGCCTTCTGCTTCCGTCTTGCCGAACTCGCCAAAAAGACCGTCCGTCGCATTATCCTCCCTGAGGGGGAAGAGCCTCGGACAATAAGAGCTGCGGCATTGTGTGCCGAGCGAGGGATAGCCCACTGCATCCTGCTTGGTAAACCTGAAATCATCCTGCAAGTGGCCAGAAATCAGGAAATCGAACTCCCTTCCTCCGTGGAAATCATCGACCCCGATCTGGTTCGATCAAAGTATGTGGCTCCACTTGTGGAAATGCGCAAACACAAGGCCCTCACTCCTCAAGGAGCAGAGGAACTGCTCGAAGACACAGTCTGGCTCGGGACTGTCATGCTTGCACTCGGAGAAGTGGATGGTCTTGTTTCGGGTGCTCTCCATTCATCAGCCAATACGATCCGGCCCGCTCTTCAGATCATCAAGACCCATCCCGGGGTGAAGGTCGCCTCATCGATTTTCTTCATGTGCATGCCTGAGCAGGTGCTCATTTACGGGGATTGCGCGGTCAATACCAATCCGGATGCCGAGACACTCGCCGACATCACCATCCAGAGTGCCGAATCCGCCCAGCGATTCGGCATACCGGCCAGAGTTGCAATGATCAGCTATTCCACAGGCAAATCGGGATCCGGGGCCGATGTGGACAAAGTGGTCGAGGCGACGGCGATCGCCAAGGCCAAGCGCCCTGATCTCCTGATCGACGGCCCCCTTCAGTATGATGCAGCTGCGATCCCTGAGGTTGCCGCACAGAAGGCTCCCGGCAGTGCGGTGGCCGGGAAGGCAACTGTCTTTATCTTTCCAGATCTCAACACGGGCAATACAACCTACAAGGCTGTACAACGCAGCGCCAATGTCATCAGCATCGGCCCCATGTTGCAGGGACTGAGACGCCCGGTGAATGATCTTTCACGAGGAGCGCTCGTCGAGGACATCGTTTATACGATCGCCCTAACGGCCATCCAGGCAGGGCAGGAGTAAATCTTGCGCGATAACGGACATCGTTTTCGCCGGTACAGGGGGTCCTCCAAAAAAACTCTGCAAACCTGGATTTCCTGCGTGCGTGAAAGGGGCGTAAGGTTGTAGCCTCCTAGTTTCCATGACTGGCTCGCCCGAACTCCGGATCTTCAGCGGATCTGCCCACCGCCAACTCGCCCATGACATCGCCTCCTATCTGGGGATGCCGCTGGGGGATGCGACTGTCACCTCGTTTCCCGATGGAGAAACCTATGTCAAAATCAATGACAATGTACGGGGTAGGGATGTCTTCATCGTTCAACCGACCTGTCCTCCGAGCAATCAGAACATCATGGAGCTGCTCATCATGGTCGATGCGGCGCGTCGTGCCAGTGCCGATCGCATCACGGCGGTGATCCCCTTCTTCGGATATGCCAGGCAGGATCGCAAGGATCAGCCTCGCGTTCCCATCACGGCGAAACTTGTGGCCAATATCCTCGTGGCGGCGGGGGTCAACCGCGTGCTCACGATGGATTTGCATGCACAGCAATTGCAGGGATTCTTTGATATTCCTGTCGATCACCTTTACGCCCTGCCGGTGATGATCGATTACATCCATCGCAAGAACATCTCCAACCTCGTGGTAGTCTCGCCCGATGTCGGCGGCGTGAAGATGGCAAGTGCCTATGCTGAGGCCCTCGGAGCCGGACTGGCAATCGTGGTCAAGCGCCGCAAAAGCGCCACGGAAGTCGATGCCCTGCATATCATCGGTGATGTGGAAGGTAAAAATGTGATCATCATCGACGACATCACGGAAACGGCTGGAACACTGACGAGTGCGGCCAAAATCCTCCGCACCCAGAATGTTGGTGATATTTATGCTGGCGTATCTCACGCTGTGCTGACAGATTTAGCGGTTCAGCGGTTGGAGGGCTCCGAAATCAAGGAACTCATCACCACAGACAGCGTACCTGTTCGACAAGGAACGGGGGATCGTGTGCGGGTTCTCTCCGTCGCCGAATTGCTCGGCGAGGGGATCCGTCGCATCCATGGAGGTGAGTCAGTCTCCTCGCTGTTCCGTCTCAAGCAACAATCGACTCAAAATCCAGCGTCTTAACACCCGAATCCAATGGCTAAACAGGTTACCCTTTCCGCCCGTCATCGCACCGATGTCGGTCGCAACTCCGTCAAGCAGCTCCGCACCCGCGGCAGCGTTCCCGCCGTCATTTACGGACACAAGGATCAGCCTGCCAATCTGGAGATCAATGCCCGTGAGATCACCAAGCTTCTTGCCCATGCGGTCGGTGAGAACATCCTCGTCGAACTCCAGATTGCTGGTGACAAGGGGGCCACGAGCAAGCTCTCCCTCATTCAGGAAGTGCAGCACCATCCTGTCCGCCGGGAGATTCTCCATGTTGATTTTCTTGAGGTTGCGACCGATGAAGTGCTTCATACCGAAGTTCCGGTAGAGCCAACCGGCGAGGCTGATGGTGTGAAAAACTACGGTGGTCTGTTGGAGCACAGCCTGCGCTCCCTGCACATCGAATGTCTGCCCAAGGATCTCCCTGAGATCATCCTTGTCGATGTCTCGGCCCTCGGAGTCAACCAGTCACTCCATGTGCGTGATATCGTCCTTCCCGAGGGAGTCAAAGCCACGACGGATCCTGATCTCACCGTCTTTATCGTTGCCGAGTCCAAGACCGAGGTTGAGCCCGTTGCGACTGCAGCCTCCACCGCTGGTCCTGAGGTCATTCGCGAGAAGAAGCCTGTTGAAGGTGCCGACTCTGCTGCTAAGAAATAAAACAAGAGACTCTTTCTGGTTCCTATCCTGATGCCGGATTCCGCAAACAATCTGGCTCAGGGCATATCCATGATCCGGCTGATTGCCGGACTTGGTAATCCCGGAAAGGAATACGAGGGCACCCGTCATAATGTCGGATTTGCCGTGCTTGACCTGCTGGCTCAGAGACTTGGAAGCGGATTTTCCAAGGAATCCAAATGGGACGCCTTCGTGTCCCGCCCTTCGTCCAGCCTCTCCCTTCTCAAACCCACCACCTTCATGAATCTGAGCGGTGAAGCCGTGGGGGAATACGCCCGTTTCCACCGCATTGCCGCAGCGGAATCACTGATCGTGATCGATGATGCGGCGTTACCCCTTGGCACCCTGCGGCTCCGTCGTGATGGCGGAGCGGGCGGACAAAACGGACTCAAATCGGTACTCATTCATTTTGCCACCGAGCAGGTTCCACGGCTCCGCGTTGGTATTGGTGGACCCGAGCACGCGGGTGGCGATCTCTCCCACCATGTCCTTTCGCGTTTTCTCCCCGGGGAACAACAACTGGCTTCGGAAGCAGTGGCCAGAGCCGCCGATGCCATCACATGCGTGCTGGAAAGAGGGATTGAGCACGCAATGAACCTTTACAACTCCACACCCCCTTCTGATACAAATCTAAAAACAAAACAACCATGACAAACAGATACGAAATCCTGCTCGCGCTCAATTCAGCCGGGAAAGAAGAAACCAACAAAGACCTCGTCGAGCGGCTTGAAAAGGCATTGACGGCGGAAGGTGCCGCTATCGAACAGGTACAGCGCCTGGAGCGCCGCGAATTTGCCTATCCTCATGACAAGCTCAAGGGGGCCTACTTCGTGAACTTCGTTGTCACAGCAGCCCCGCAGTCCGTTGCAAAGATCCGCACAAAACTCAGCCTTGATGAGGAAGTCGTCCTTCAGAACTATCTCCGCAAGGGAGCAGTCAAGCCCGTCGGCAAGGCCCGTAAAGTAGCCAAAAACACCAAGAAGACCGCAAAGGCGGTCTGATTAAATGTTGAGAAGTTGAAGGGTTGGGTTGTTGAAACGAAGCACCCGCTCCATCCTCTCAACTTCTCTACGCTTCAACATTTCAACCCTCTCCTACTTCTATGGCCAATCTCAATAAAGTGATGCTGATCGGGAATGTCACCCGTGATCCCGAAATCAAATACACACCCAAGGGGAGCGCCGTCACCGATCTTGGGATTGCTGTGAACAGAGTCTTCACGCCCGATGGTGGAGAGAAACGGGAGGAGACCACATTCGTTGATGTCACCCTCTGGGGGAGACAGGCTGAAATTGCCGGCGAGTATTGCAAAAAAGGTCGTTCCATCTATATCGAGGGTCGTCTGCAGCTTGATAGCTGGGAAGACAAAGCCTCCGGGCAGAAGCGTAGCAAACTGAGGGTCGTCGGTGAGAACTTCCAGCTGCTTGGCCCTCGTCCCACGGGATCTGGGGCCGGAGGAGGCAGCGAAGAGGACTACTCGGAGCGGCCGCAGCGTCGTGAGCCTCAGAGTGGCGGTGGTGGCGGATTCAGCAGCGGGCGATCCACGGCACAGCAGCCTCCGCTGGAAGACGACGATATTCCGTTTTAGAGAAGTTTAGCAAATTAAGTAAGGACGGCTGTTTTGCGGAGGGATGGCTTCTTATAGGGCCTCTTCGAGACAGAGATCAGGGCGGATTGCTGGGGAACAACTATCGTTTTAGGGAAGCGATTGCATTTGCACTGGGGCTGCAAGTTGCGCCTTTGGAAGATTGCGAAAAATGGATGGGTCGGCAGGCCGAAGTATCAAAGGGCAAGGATTGCCCCCGTTTTCTGATGGAGATATCGACAACCCGTATCCAAATGCCGATGCTCAAGGAAACCTTTATGCATTGAAGGCAAAAAATCTTTAGTTGAAATAGCATCCACACAATGCAATCCCCTTGGCTTCTGCTTGTTGCTTTCTGCCTTGTCGTATCAGCCCATTCCCAAGTTCCAAAGCAAGGTACGCTGGCTGCTGACACCCAGATTCCTCTGATTGTCGAGGGTAAGACCGTAGGTTCCATGAATCTGAAGGCTGGATCGCAGATTAGCATTATCAGGATCCTCCCAGACGGGGTTCTCATCTCCCGAGGCGACGGTGTGCCATACAAAGTAGCAAGGGAGTCAATCAGCCAAAAATCTCTCGAGGATGCGACTCCACTCCCTGTTGCCACCCCAACTCCGGTACCAGCATCCACTCCCACGCCACCTCGTCTGGAAATCTCCTCCCAATTTACAAAGAGCCTCCAAGATGCAAAGGAAAGGATGGAAGCAGGAGCTAAAAGCCTGCTCACCAATGCAGCAGTCCAATCCAGCATCGACAAAACCAAAGAGGCTGCCCTCAGTGAGGCAAAAAAACTGAGGGGAGTGATCGACGCTCCCACCCACACGGCTACACCCATCAAGGTGGAAACCAATGACCCCATTCTGGCCGGCTACTGGGGAGGTGCAGCCAAGGCATTCCTCATCAAGTCCCTGATCCAGTCGGGTACTTTCGGCAACTCCGAGGAAGCAAGAGTCGCCGCCCGCTCCCAAGTGGATCAACTCCGCCTCAACATCCTCGAACTCCCGCAAGAGCTGCTGACCCATCTCAACGGCACAGAAATACGAAACACAAACTCCCTGGGGAATCTGGCCATTAGCATCCAAAAGGAGGTCAACCATAGGGAGAACCCAGGCTTCTCATCGACAGATATCAACAACCTGAAGGAAGCCCTTACCGACGCTAAATCTTGTGCCCTTGTTGAATTCTGCAAGGCCACGCCTCCCACAGTCATTAAAGCATTCGTGTTCAGCGGACTGTTGAGCAACTACGACCCAGCGAGTGATTCCTTCCTCTGCAGGCAAAGTGGCCCCACGGGAGGATCAACCTACAGACGAATGCCCACTTCCGAACTAGCATTGGCTGGGACAGCACTCGTCATCGCAAAAGCAAGCTGGAGACAGGTCGACCAAGGAAGCTCAAATCCCACTCCCAATGCATCCATCAGTCACCCATCCGTCCCGGAAGAACTTCCGCCAAAAGATTTTCACTACGACCAAACCCTTATTCTACCTGGAAAGTTTGTCTTTCTCAAACTCCCCTTTATCAAACAACTCCCACGAGGGATCTGCATGGCGACAGCCTCCCTCAATGTCATCAAATACCTGGATCCCGAAATCAACCTGGAACAAACCGAACTCTTCAAAAGCTTCAACAATAAGTACGCCGGTGCAACCGACTCTGAATTGATCGCCGGCGTTCGGGCCATGGGTTTCGAAGTCGAACACATTAGCGAACGAGCCCTGCCCCCCAAATCAATCCAGGAAAAAATCGAGGCAAGTCTCGAAGATAACCGACCCATCGTCGCCATGATTCCAGGCCATGCTCTGACCATCATCGGATTTAACAAACAAAAAGGCTGCATCATCGCATGGAACCAGACAGGAAATCGGAAGGAGGAAAACCTCCCTCCCGGTGCCTACGAAACGCAGCAATATGGCTTCAGCCAATACATCTTCCTGAGAAAAACCCAGGCAACAGCATCAGCAAAAGAAGAAAATCTCCTCAAAGAAATCCTAGGGGAAACACCAGATCTGCAAAAGCACTGCCTACCCAAGGGGAACAGTGAAGCAATTTTGACCTTCTACCAACACGCCTTTCCCCAAGCATTCAAAATGCTCGCCGGCAAGAACAGAACCATCATCTTACAGAGAGATTATGGAAAAGAACTCCTGCAAATCAACCAGCAGGATTTCTCAAGCACCATGATCACCTATACCCTCCTTCCTTCAGGAACAACCAACCAAGCCAGCAGCTACGAAATCTCTAGATTACTGGCCGCTAGAAACGGATCCTATTACAGCATCTCAAGCAAAGAGGCAGTAAAGTGATCATTCGCCAGATTTGACCGTAGAACCGTAAGTCCTTGAATATAAAGAATGTGCGGCTGAAGGGAGTCGAACCCCTAACCTTCTGATCCGTAGTCAGATGCTCTATCCAATTGAGCTACAGCCGCATAAGGAGTTGTCCAATTAAGCGAATTATCCGATGAAGGTCAAATTCATTCCGTTCCCTTTCCGCAAAACTTGCCCTTGACCTTCCTACCCCGCACGCAGAGTATGTCCCCTCAATCTTATCAAGAGTGACGGAGGGACTGGCCCAGTGATGTCACGGCAACCGCTGCGGAGCAATCCGTGGGGCTAGGTGCCAAATCCTGTTCGACCATAGGTCGGCCAGCTCAACCGCAAGGGTGTGCTAGTCAACTGATGATCGGAAAAAGATGAGATACCGGGTAAAGCCGCTGTGTCGGCACCAGGTCTCCTTGTCACTCTTGGTGGGAATCAATCAGAAATCCCATGTCCAAAAAATCCTGGTTCAGCAATTTGAAGTGTCGCGAGTGTGGTCGCCTTTATGAAAAAGAGGCGATCCATATCTGCGAATTTGACTTCGGCCCCCTTGAAGCCGCCTATGACTACGAGGCCATCCGCGGTGTCCTGACCCGCGAGGTGATCGAGTTGCGTCCCAAGTCAATGTGGCGTTATCGTGAGCTTCTGCCGATCGATGGAGATCCTACAGTGGGTACTCAAGTCGGGTTCACCCCTCTGGTGAAGTCGGATCGCCTGGCGAAGAAGCTCGGAATCCGCGAAGTGTGGATTAAGAATGATACGGTCAATTACCCTACCCTTTCTTTTAAGGATCGCGTGGTCTCGGTTGCTTTGAGCCGTGCCCGTGAACTCGGATTTGAAGTGGTGGCCTGTGCTTCCACCGGCAATCTGGCAAATTCCGTCGCCGCTAATGCAGCAGCCGCAGGGCTGAAGAGCTATGTGCTCATTCCTGCGAATCTGGAACAGGGCAAAATCCTCGGTTCACTCGTCTATGGCACCAATGTGATCGGGATCAACGGCCCCTATGATCAGGTAAACCGTCTCTGTTCCGAGATTGCAGGTAAGTACGGCTGGGGATTTGTGAATGTGAATCTCCGGCCCTATTATGCCGAGGGGTCCAAGTCGATGGGCTTTGAGATTGCCGAGCAGAGCGGGTGGCAGCTTCCCCGCCATACGGTTGTGCCGATGGCCTCCGGTTCTCTCCTCACCAAGATCCACAAGGCCTACAAAGAGTTCATTGATCTTGGAATTGTCGAAGAGAGCGATTTTTTCATTCATGGTGCACAGGCCAGCGGATGCTCGCCGATCAGTGCCGCATTCAAGCGCGGAACGGAAATGGTCAAGCCTGTCCAAAATCCCGAGACGATCGCCAAATCTCTTGCGATAGGCACTCCTGCTGATGGTTACTATGCCCTACGAAGCATGAAGGAGACCGGCGGCAGTGCCGAGGATTGTACCGATGAGGAGATCGTCGAGGGGATCAAACTCCTGGCCGAGTATGCCGGTATTTTTGCCGAGACGGCAGGGGGTGTCACCGTGGCTTGCGCCAAGAAGCTCATCGAGACAGGCAAAATTCCGAGCAACGAAAGCGCCGTTCTCTGTATTACCGGCCATGGTCTCAAGACGCAGGAAGCCATTATTGGAAAAGTTGGTGAGCCTCGCGTCATCGGGCCAAGCCTGCGCGAGTTCGAAGCTCTCGTAGCCGACGAAGTCGTATTAAAATCCTAGTTTTTTCCATTCATCATTTTACCCTCATCCTTTACACCATGCCTACCGTCCGCATTCCCACCCCGCTCCGCAAGTTAACCGACAATCAGGAAGTCGTCACAGTGACAGGGGTCACACTTGGCGCGATTCTTGACGAACTCAACACGACCTATCCTGGCCTTGGTGAACGCATCCTTGATGAAAAGGGTGCCATCCGTCGCTTTGTCAATATCTTCCTCAATGACGAGGATGTCAGATTCCTTCAGGAAAAGGAGACGCCAGTGTCTGACAAGGACGAGATTTCCATCGTTCCGGCAATCGCGGGAGGCTAGAAAACCGCTGCTATGGGGGTCGTTGCTTGCTTTTCCCCGGCATCCAGTAAAAAATGGCTCTCATGGAAACGACCCGACTTTGGCTGATGTACCCGGCGAAACTCATCACGCGCCCGATCATCCACGATCTAGGACACAAGTTCGCGGTGACAACAAATGTTCGTCAGGCAAGTGTTACCGATGAAATCGGTCTTGTTTGCCTGGAACTGAGTGGCGAACGCGGCGAGATCAAACGCTCCATCGCTTGGATGGAAGATCTTGGCGTGAAAGTGGAACCGGTAGAAATCAATACAATCGAGGGTTGATGTTGCGAGGCTGCTGCCGCCTGACTTTTTTATGATGGGATAAGAAATCCCTCTCTTCCCGCTGGTGTGGAGGAAGAAGACAGGCTACCAAGTGGGTATGAAAATTTCCGTAGGCAGCGATCACGCCGGATTCCAATACAAACAAGCCATTGCAGAGATGCTCCGTGCTGAGGGGCATGAAGTGTTCGATTGCGGAACACACACACCAGAATCCACTGACTATCCCCTCTGGGTCATTCCTGCAGCAGAGAAAGCTGCTAGCGGGGAATGTGACAAGGCGATTGTTTTCGGTGGCTCCGGCAACGGCGAGGCAATGGCTGCCAACAAGGTGAAGGGGGTTCGCTGTGCGATTGCCTGGAGTGATGAGACAGCCCAACTTGCCAGTCGGCATAACAATGCCAATGTCCTATCGATCGGGGAGAGGATGATCTCTCTGGAGACCGCCAAACGCCTTGTCGATCTCTGGCTCACAACTCCCTTTGAGGGAGGGCGCCATGTGAAGCGAATTGAGGAGTTGGCCAGGTACGAAGCAGGTCAGCCAATGCAGTGATTGGCTGGTGCTTTTGGCGCATCGGTCTTCGGGCCTTGATCTGCGCTAAAATTGCATCGCCAATTCCCAAGTGGGAGGCGTCTCTCGTTCGGTGTTTTTCAGGGTTTAGTTCTTTCTATTTCCACGACCACTGCCGTGGCGTTGTCTTTTCCTGAGCGGTCGATACCTTCCTGAACGAGACGATGGGCGAGGCTTTCAGTCTGTGGGCATTCTGCAAGGATTGATGGTATTTGATCATTGTAGATGGCATCCGTGACACCATCTGTGCAGAGCAGAAATCTGTCACCCGAACCAAAGGAAACAGATCCGGTCTGGGGGGCGACAAACTGATTCTCGGCTCCGAGAGCCTTCTGCAGCATGTTGCGTCGCGGGTGAGTTTTGGCTTCCCTCTCCCTGATCGCCCCAGTGCGAAGAAGCCATCCGACATGAGAGTCATCCTCGGTGAGTTGCCGGATACCTCCCGAGACGGGCAGATGGTAGATCCGACTATCGCCGATATGCGCAAAATGAACTTCCCCCGGTGTGAACCAGCAGAGGCTGAGCGTGGCTCCCATGCCTTTGCATTCCTCATAACTGGAACCCAGATAGAGCAGGGCCTTGTGAATTTCCGAAAACAAGACTTCCAATGTTTGCTCGAATCTGATGGCAAACCCTTTACTCCGCTGTTTGAGGAGGGGAGGGAGCATTCGTGTTATTTTTTCAATCGCAATCCGGCTTGCAAACTCTCCCGACCTTGCCCCGCCCATTCCATCGCTCACAGCAAAGAGAAGATCAGAATGGGCGAGCGTTTCTGGTGATGCTTGGCCGATCCGGCCAAGATGCCTGACATCATTGGCGTCGATGGCAAGTCCAAGGAATACGTCCTCGTTGTTTTTGCGCACACTACCCTGATCGGTATGACCTGACCAAAAAAGAGAAAGAGGTGTTGGCTCACCACTCCCTCCTTCGGGGAAAGGTTCCACATCAGGCGGTGCTACGGGTGAATTCTGATCGATCAATGTGGCAAACTCAAAATCGATCAGGCAGAAACGACCATCCTGCTGGCGGTAGGTGACATTCCGCATCTCGGGATCCTCGTGACGAACCCCGTATTCCTCAAGTTCCTCAAAGAGTTCCCTACAGCGTTCCTCATCGAGATGATCGACACGGGAACCACAACTGGTCGTGACCATCGTCAAGGTCTTTGGGTCGGTCTTTAGAAGCTTGGGGACGAAATCGCATCCCCGGGACTCGAGGTGGCGGAGTACCCTAACCTCGTTTTCAAATCGCTCGGATGCCTTCGGTCCAAGAAACTGCTTGATGACCTGACCATCAAAGCTTACCCGCACGGTGGCTCGCTGGGTATCTTTGACGGTGATCATTGCGTTGGTCCGAGAATGCCGTGTGAAGGCGGGACTGAAAGGAAAAAGGTAAAATGAAGAATGATAAAAAGGGAGATGGTGGGAAAGTGGGAAAGCGAACCAAACCTGTGGGAACAGGCGCGGTAGACTACGATGCAATCGTAGCCCGCCAGGGCGGCACCGCTTTGCGGGAGAAAAGTGCCGTCAAAAGGTAAAAAGGAAAGGGAGGAGTACGCCTCCCAACATGCGCTCCTTTTATTTAAACAAAAAACCACGCTGTATGGATTTTTTTGATTTTGGCATTGAAGTTGCTTGAATGCTATCAACACGATCTTACAGTCGGGTCAGTCAGCTTCGTCGCTAGTCCTCGCGGGGCAAACTGAGCAAAAAACAACAGAAGGACACCACAAACACCAATTATTATATGGCCAAGTACAAACTCGAATACATCTGGCTCGACGGCTACGAGCCCGTTGCCAACCTCCGCGGAAAAACGCTGGTTAAGGAGTTCACTAAATTTCCGACTCTGAAGGATCTTCCAAACTGGGGTTTTGACGGAAGTTCGACGCGTCAGGCCGAAGGTCACAGCTCTGATTGTGTTCTCAAGCCGGTCGCCAGCTACCCCGATCCAACCAAGGAAAACGGTGTGCTTGTGCTTTGCGAGGTCATGCTGCCGGATGGCAAGCCGCATTCAACCAATGCCCGCGCCACGATTATCGACGATCCCGACACTTGGTTTGGATTTGAGCAGGAATATTTTCTGTATAAGGACGGCGTACCCCTCGGTTTTCCAAAGGGTGGCGGTTTCCCCAAGGAGGGACAGGGACGCTACTATTGTGGTGTCGGTTACGGCCACATGGGAGACATCGCCCGTGAGATTGTTGATCTACATCTTGAACTCTGTCTCGAGGCCGGCATCAACCATGAGGGAATCAATGCAGAAGTTGCCAAGGGCCAGTGGGAGTTCCAAATCTTCGGTAAAGGGTCCAAGAAGGCTGCCGATGAAATGTGGATGGCCCGTTACCTCCTGCAGCGTCTTTGCGAAAGCTACGGTGTCGATGTGGAATACCATTGCAAGCCTCTCGGCAAGGACACCGACTGGAACGGTTCCGGGATGCACTCCAACTTCTCCACCAAATTCATGCGTGAGAAGGGTGGTAAGAAGTACTTTGAGAAGCTCATGGAAGCCTTTGACAAATACAAGAACGAGCACATCGCCGTTTACGGCCCAGACAATCATCTGCGTCTCACCGGCCTTCACGAGACTCAGTCGATCGACAAGTTCAACTGGGGCGTTGCCAACCGTGGAGCTTCGGTTCGTGTGCCAAACAGCTTCATTCCCGCCGGTTACAAGGGATATCTCGAAGATCGTCGTCCCAATTCCCAGGGCGACCCATACAAGATCGCGAGCCGCATCCTTCAGACCATCAAGACCGTTCCTCAGCGCTAAGTCTGATCGGTTCTAATACTTCAAAACGCCGTCTTGGAAACAAGACGGCGTTTTTTTGTTCGGAATGGCGAATTTAATGGGTGTTACTCAGCTGGTCATCAGTCCCTGAACCCGTTATTTCTTCTTGCCTTTGGTTTCCGGCATCGTAGTCTTCACAACTGCGCTAAATAAAAATCCTCTCGCCGTCGGTCCTTGGGTGCGCTGCGCTTGCAGTGTGCCACTTGCGCCAAGGGAAACCCGGTTAAGAGAAAAGTAAAGACACACCATGCCTATCCGCCTCGGTCGCTTCGAAATGCCGAAGACCCTCGTCAAGAACGACAAAACCGCCACCGAAACCTATGCCCAATTTGTTGCCGAGCCTTTTGAGGCCGGTTACGGACATACCATTGGCAACTCGCTCCGCCGCACGCTCCTTTCCTCGCTGGAAGGAGCCGCCATCACCTCCGTTAAGATCGAGGGAGCTCCTCATGAATTTACCGCCATTCCGGGCATCGTCGAAGATGTCGTTGAGATCATCCTCAACCTCAAGAAGGTCAAGTTCAAGGCCCACGACCACGAACCCCGCAACCTCGTCCTTTCGGTCAACAAGCAGGGGGCCGTCACTGCCGCAGACATCGAGTCCACGGCCCAGTGCGAAGTTCTCAATCCCGACCAGCACATTTGCACGCTCGATAAGAAGATGAAGTTCGAGGCGGAGTTTGAGGTCAAAGTCGGTCGCGGATTTGCCACCGGAGACGAGAACAAGAGCCCTGACAAGCCGATCGGCGTCATTGCGATTGATTCCATCTTCTCCCCTGTCACCAAGGTCAAGTATGCCGTCGAGCAGACCCGTGTGGGACAGCGCACTGATTACGACAAGCTCATTGTTGACCTCTGGACAGATGGTCGCCTGACACCGGATGAAGCCTTGCTTCAGTCGGCAGCGATTCTCCGTCACCACCTTGATGTCTTTGTCAATTTCGACGATGAGCAGGTTGAGTTCGACGAAACCCCTGTTGAAGTCAGCCAGGAGAACAGCCGCCTCAAGAAGCTTCTCTCAATGAGCGTGAATGAGATCGAACTCTCTGTTCGTGCTGCTAACTGCCTCAACAACGCAAACATCACCACCGTTGGTCAGCTTGCCCAGAAGAGCGAGGCCGAGATGCTTAAATACCGCAACTTCGGCAAGAAATCGCTCAATGAGATTAAGGACAAGCTTATCCAGCTTGGCCTCGGCCTCGGCCTCAAATTTGAGCCAGGACTTGTGGAGAGCATTCCTGTTGCTCCGGTCGTTACTGAATAACCTAAAGGAGTTAAGAATCATCAGCCATGCGCCATCGTAAGAAAACCGTCAAGCTCGGCCGTAGTCAGGCACACCGTGATTCGCTCCTTGCGAATCAGGTCTGCTCTCTCATCGAGCATCGCCGTATCAAGACCACCCTCGCCAAGGCCAAGGCCACCAAGCCTCTTGCCGAGAAAATGCTTACTCTGGGTAAGAAGGGTGATCTTCATGCCCGTCGTATCGCCATCTCCTATCTCAAGCAGAAGGATATCGTGAAGAAACTCTTCACCGAGATCGCTCCTGCCTCTGCTGATCGCAAGGGCGGCTATACCCGGATTGTCAAACTCGGAAATCGCCTGAGCGACAGCGCTCCCATGGCCTATCTGGAGTGGGTCGATTATGCCTACGAGTCCAAGGTCAAAGAGACTGAGGAAGCTACCGTGGCTGAAAAGCCGGCCAAGGCTTCCAAGGCAAAGAAAGAAGCAGCCGAAGGCGAGACTGAAAAGCCCGCCAAGAAAGCCAAGGCTCCCAAGGCCGAGAAAGCTCCCAAGGCTGAGAAAGCCGCAGAGTAAATCTTCGGATCAAAAAGTTGCGAAAAGCCCCGTGAGGAAACTCACGGGGCTTTTCTTTTTCACTATTAACTTGGGTATTATATAGTTGAGAGGAGGAGTTTAAGAAGGATGAGATGGAGTTGATGGTTCGGGGTAAAAATGGCGGAATTGGCACACTCCATGTCTTGACTAGTGGCAGTCATCGCGGGGAATTTAGTTGTCTGCATGACATCCCCAAACCCAAAGAGCGTTCAGGAGTATTTGGATGAGACCCCATTCTGGCCGGATGGCACCCCGGTCTCCGATGTTCCAATGGCTCCGATGCAATGGAGGATCTGGTGGCTGGCTGCCGCCGGGAAATTTTTTGAGGGGATGGTGGTTTTTATGACCGGCGTGGCCATGCCTCTCATCAATTGGGAATTTCACCTCACAGAACTTCAGCGAGGAATGGTAGGGGCTGCGGTTCTTTTTGGAATCCTGATCGGCGCTTCGGTTCTTGGAGGACTGGCGGATCACTTCGGACGCAAACTGATGTTCATTGCTGAAATGGCCCTGTTCACATTTTTCCTAATCCTTGTCGCTTTGAGTCCGAGTGTCTTGTGGTTGGTGATTTTTCTCTTCGGGCTGGGTTTGGCGCTTGGGTGCGATTATCCCACGGCCCACATGATCATTTCGGAGAGTATTCCTACGAATTTTCGCGGACGGCTTGTGCTGAGTGCTTTTGGTTTTCAAGCCGTCGGCGCACTCGCGGGAACAGCAGTAGGCTTCATCATTCTCAAAACGAATGTATCGGCTTCCGACTGGCGCTGGATGTATGCCTTTGCGATCATTCCCGCACTGATCGTTCTGGCGGGGCGTTTTTTCATCCCGCAGAGTGTTCACTGGTTGGTGGAGAAGGGGCGCGTGGACGAGGCGGAAAAGGAAATGCTGAAACTTCTTTGTAGGAATCCAGCTTATCCAAGAAAGATCGTGTTGAACAGAAAGCTGGAACTCCAAACCGATGAGAGCGAGAAGGTTCCTTCCTTGATGAAACTCTTTAAGAAGAAGAATCGACGGGCGACCATTTTGGCTTCTGTGCCCTGGTTTCTTCAGGATCTCGGCACTTATGGGATCGGTATTTTCACTCCGACCATTCTTGCCGCCACGATAGGCCTTGCCCATGGGTCGCCGAGAAATCTTACGGATTTGATATATCAGGATATGCTTTCGGCGAAGGGAGCCGCAGCAATTGATGCCCTTCTCATTTTCGGGATTATAGCCGCCATTTATTTTGCCGATCGCTTCGGGCGGATCCAACTCCAGATCGCTGGATTTATCGGGTGTGCTGTGGGTCTGGCTCTAGCCGCTTATTCGACCCACTTTGATGGAAGCATGAAGATGATCCTTATCTTCAGTGGATTCATGATCTTCAACTTCATGACCAACATGGGGCCAAACGCCATGACCTATCTGCTCGCAGGAGAGGTTTTTCCTACCAAGATCCGGGGCGTCGGAGCTGGTTTTGCAGCATCGTTTGCCAAAATGGGAGCCGTCCTCACCGCCTTCCTCTTCCCCATTTTGCTCAAGGACATCGGCACCCAGACCCTGCTACTCCTGCTCGTCGGAGCCTCGCTGATCGGAGCCTGGGTGACCTGGGTCTTCCGCATTGAAACAAACGGCATCAGCATGGAAAAACTTGGGACGGAATAGATGCCCCCCACTATCCTACTCCCACCTGTGCTTGGGATACTTTCTTGAAAGCTCAGGTTTGATCTTCGGAAAGGTTTCCTTCCAGAAAGAAATCAGATCGCGGGTGATCTGGATCGGGCGGCGGTTGGGAGCGAGGATTTCGATGGTCACCTCTGCTTTACCATTGGCTAACTTCGGAGCGGAAGTGACTCCAAAGAGATCTTGAATCGAGGCACTCATCGTGACTTGTCCGGTGGATTGATAGAGGAGACGGGCTTTCCGTCCTCCGGGGATCTCAAAGCGCTCGGGAGCAAGGCGGTCGAGTGCGGAGCGTTGGGCCGCTGTCAGGAGAGATTGCAGTGCGGGGAGGGATGGACGATCCTTAACTTCACGGTAGCCGACGGCTCCATGACACCAGCGCTCCAGGGCAGCGAGGCGTTCGGCTTCGTCAAATGTGGGAAGCTCCAATTCGGGATGATAATGAGCGAGCCATTGAACACGCTGAATCCATTCCTCCGCCTCTTCCTTCCATGTAGGAAGAGGAAGATCACCTTCGGCTAGGGCTGATGCCAGCACATGGGAAGCTTCATCGCATGGTTGGGCATCGCGATGCACCGATTCGAGGATGAGATCCCGGAAGACCTTCTCGGTGCGCTTCACCACACGATTGGTGGCGGTATCGAAAAAATAATCGTTTCTATCCGTGAAATCTTCGGGGAAGAGGTCGCGCAACATCTGCTCGTCAATTGCCGTTGCCATCGAGAGCTGTACGCGCACATCGCCGCTACCCTGGCCAATCTCACTGATCTCTGCTGCCACGAGCAGGCGACTTTCTGAGGCTGCACTCTCCTTGGTGAGTAAACCGCGTCGACCGTGGACTATATCACAGAGGTTGGTGCCAGATCCTCGCCTGCGTGCAACCTGATCTCCGAACCCAGCCAGAATGCACCGAGCCAGCATCTCATCGGGAGCGGCGGGGGCATCGATGTCGAGTCTCTGTCCTTCTGCAATGGATAGAAACTGATCATAGACACGAGCAGTCTGTCGTGCGGCATCACCATGGACAGCAAGCTGGCGGCAACGGTCTGCCCGAAACTGATTTTTTTCCGCCCAACGAAAGGCTCGTGCCATAACGAGGAAATCTGAACCTCCGCCACCGAAGAGATCCTGCCGTTCCTCCTCCGTTTTGCGATCTGTCCTTAAGAGCAGAGGACGGGATTGCGTCAGAGCTGCCATCAGGGCAACCGCACGGACGCAACCGTATTCCTGTGCGGCAAGGAGCATACGTGCGTAACGGGGATGCGTAGGGAAAGCGAGCATGCGACGGCCCATCGGGGTGATCAGACCCTCATGGTCCAACGCACCGAGATCGTGCAGTAAGGTTTCCGCTCTGAGAAGTGCCGGAGTCTGAGGAGCATCGAGCCAGCGGATCGACTCCATCGAGGCAAATCCAGCCGCCTTTAGCGTCAGAAGTACCTCGCTCAGATCGACCCTGTGGATCTCGGGATCCTCGCGGGGAATACGCCGCTGATGCTCGCGTTCGGTCCAGAGTCTCAGACAGATACCGGGGGCTGTGCGTCCAGCTCGTCCGGCTCTCTGATCGGCGGAGGCGCGGCTGATCTTTTCAATCAGCAGGGTGTTGATGCCTCGTCTTGGATCGAAGGCCGCCATACGAGCTAAACCGCTATCGATCACGCCTGTGACCCCATCAATGGTGAGCGAGGTCTCAGCGACATTGGTGGAGACGATCACCTTTTGTACCCCACCTGCTGAGACGGCGGCATCCTGTTCGGCAGGTGGAAGCTCTCCATGCAGGGGGAGTGCGGCAATATGGGAAGGGAGTCGCACGCGGAGCGTGGAGATCGTCCGGGAAATTTCATACGCACCCGGCATAAAAATCAGCAGATTACCCTCGGTCTTGCTGATCATCGTGACGGCAGCCTCAGCAGCAAGATCCCAAGGCTTTTCATCGCCCGGTTCCCTGTTCAGATAGTTGATCGAGACGGGATGAGTGCGACCCTCCGAACGCAGAACCTCGCACGGTTGCAGATATTCGACTAGGGCCGAGGTGTCCAGAGTGGCCGACATCACGATGATCTTCAGATCGGGGCGGCTTCTCTCCTGAAGTGCAATTGCCTGCGCCAGCGAGATGTCACTGTAGAGATGGCGTTCATGAAATTCGTCAAAGAGCAGCACGCTGACTCCGTGCAGATCAGGATCACCGAGCATCTGCCGGACTAGGATTCCCTCGGTGACAAAGAGCAATCGTGTCGCGGAACTGGAAACATCATCGAGACGGATGCGGTAGCCTACCTCGTCACCGATGCGCCCGTTGCGTTCGCTGGCCACCCTGGCCGCAAGCATCCGTGCCGCAAGGCGGCGAGGCTGAAGGATGACCGCACGACCCGATCCCAGAAGTCCTGCATCCAGCAGCATCTGTGGAATCTGCGTTGATTTTCCTGAGCCGGTGGGAGCCTCGACGATCACTCGATTTCCCTTCTGAAGAGAGGTGATGAGGGAATCTCTGAGTTCCTCGATCGGAAGATCAGTGCGACGGATGGAGCATTCTGAAGAAGTGATGTTCGGTTCTGGCAACATGTGCCCCATTGGTGTATCCTGAAAAGATGCTGACGGGCAGACATTTTGCCATGCTGGTTTTCGTTGCACTTTGTTGCCATGAAGTATGCGCCGAGAGTTCTGTGCCTATCCCGATGACGGAGTCTCAGAAACTGGGGGCTGTCTTTCTTGACAACCTGAGCATCCCGTCGCCCGGAGAAGTTTTTGCAGCGATGAACTCCAAATCCCACCCCAACTGGGTGACGCTGATATCTTCTGCCACGGCCCCCGTGACAAGCGACCGCATGCAACTCGCACTGGTCGTCGGAGTGCTGGCTGCCAATGGTTACATTGAGGTGGAAGCGAGGGATGGGCAACAGGTCAAGAATACGGGCCGTGAGATGATCTCGGTGGCCAAGGCACTCTCTGTCAGTGAACATCTTATGGGAAGGGGTAACAGCCTGATGGAATTTGCCGAGAATGAGGCATGGGATTCCTTGGCTGATGAATTGGAGGCAACGGAGAACGAAGTCAAAAACACCATGGTGGAAAGGAATGATCGGGATCTCGTGACGCTCACCTCCGCAGCGGCTTGGTTGAGAGGTCTCGATGCGGCAACGGCAATCGTGCTCGAAACTCCCAATCTGGACGGTATCTCTGTCATCACTCAACCGGAACTTGCACGCAATCTGGCTGCACAACTCAACACTCTTCCGGCCAGAATGAAGAAGAGCGTGCTGGTTTCAAAACTCAAACTAACTCTCGAGGAGGTGGCTCTTCTTCTGGAAACGATGGGATCCACTCCTGAAACCCAAAGGCCCAATATTCAGCGTATTCATGTCGCTTCGGCAGCGCTGGTGAAGGAAATTCTAGCTTCTACAGGTGCAAAAACTACTCCTGCTGGGCGGGCCACTCCGAACCCCGTAAGGACGGGTGCCTCTAATATTGCAAGCCCCAAACCATGATGAACTTGCGCCTTCTGCCCTACCTATCGGTATTTCTCCTAACTTCCATGGTCGCTTCGGGCATCGACCAAAATCGGGAGACACTCCCCCCAACCAACCCTTCTCACCCTGTGCCGACTGAAGCCCGTCGCCTTGCTCTCGAATCTGCCGGAGCTTTCACCAACGAGGGATTTCGGATCCGTGATGCAGAATGGGCTTTTACACTCAACAAAGGCACGAAGGCTTTTCTTCAGGTCACTCTCTTTGCAGGAAACCATTATTGGTTTGTCACGGCTTCACCAAACCCAGGTGCAAAACTGCGGGTGACTCTCTACGACCGAATTGGGAATCCTCTCAAGACCCAACAGTGGCAGGAAATGGGGGAACACGGAGGCTCGCGAGCGGCTGCCGGGATCGCGCCTGAGAGAAGCGGCCGGTATTTTGTCGGTGTGGAAATTTTGGATGCCCCGAATGATCTTCCTCTCGATTGCTCTCTTGTCATCGCGTATAAGTAACGGTCATGTCGTCCGCTTTCACACCAGCCACAGCCGAAACCGTCACCGGAGCCCCGGTAAAGCATTTTTCCATCTTTCTGCAAAACAAGGTTGGGGCACTTTTAGAGGTCGTGAAGTTCTTTGAAAAAAACGGTGTTGTTGTTCTAGCCTTCTGTATCGTCGATTCCGCCGAGTCCTCCATAGCCCGAATGATCGTGAGTGACCCCGTGCTGGTCTCAAATCTTTTGCATGACCATGACATCGCATTCAGTCAGACCACGGTCCTCGTAGTGGAACTTGCGGAGGGTGCCGCCGATCTGGGCCATGTTCTTAACTGCCTCCTGATGGCAGAAGTGAATATTCTCTTCAGTTATCCTATGTTGAGCCGCCCACGGGGCAAGGCGCTGCTTGTCCTGCATGTGGATGATAACGAGTGTGCGTCGGTGGTGCTTCATGGCGAGGGGTATGAGATACTGAATCAGGGAGATCTGTCCCGGTAGGGGCCTCCTAAATCTCGACTTATTGGAAGGATTGGGAGATAGTCGAAGTTCTACAGCTTTAACGGAGGGGTGGTAGAGTGGTCGATTGCGCCAGTCTTGAAAACTGGAGAGCCGAAAGGTTCCGTGGGTTCGAATCCCACCCCCTCCGCCATTTTAGGGTGGGTTGAGAACTTCAGTTCGTTACCATGCCACGAGGTGGTAAATTAATTGGACGAAGCCATGCTGTAGCACCTTGGCGATAGCATCTCTCTCGCAGCACTGATCTGCTCATTCATGAATGAGAAGCCGATTGTTATGCCAGTAATCAAAAATTAATACCAAGTAGCATTTTCCCTGTAAGCGGTATAAATCAGTTCTTCAAATCTCCTAGAAAACCATTTTAAAAACTATGATTGAGGAAGATGTCGTTATTGTGGGAGCTGGCCCAAGTGGGCTTTTTGCCGCTTGCGAACTCGCGCGCCATGGTATTCGATCCAGAATCTTAGAGCAGCAAGAGCATCCTCATCGTCAGGCTAGAGCCACAGTCGTGCAACCTGGGATGTTAGAGGTGTTTTTAAGAAGCGGTATTGCGGATGATTTCTTGGAGCAGTCTTTCCATCTTCATCAAGTCCGAGTGTGTGATCCGGATTTAAGAACAATCGTAAAAGCTAGATTTGAGGGGATAGATAGTCCCTATGAATTTCAGTGCAGCCTGCCTCAATGGCGAACTGAGCAAATTTTACAAAAGCATTTGGAACGCTTTGGCGGTGTGGTGGAAAGAGGAGTGAGTGTAAAATCAGTGGAAGATTGCGAAGAAGGATTGGAACTCTTGCTTGAACACAAAGATGGAAGGAAGGAGAATTTAAAATCTCGCTTTGTGATTGGTGCCGGTGGATCCCGTAGTATTACCCGTGCCTCCATGCAGGAGCATTTGGAGGGTGAAACCTATGATGGGCAATATATTGTTGCCGACATTCGACTCACTAGTCCTATTGCTCCAGCAGAGGGAAACATTATTTTGGGAGCAAAGGGGTTTTTGTTATTCAGCCCTTTGCCCGATAACAGATGGATTACTTTTATTGAAGTGGATGAGCATGAAATCGTGAATGATACAGCGCTTTCCGTGGAGAAAATTTCCTCGTTAATCCAGAACCACATCGGGAGTGATTTGGGAGTTCACGATATTGTCTGGTCATCAGTTTTTCGGATGCATCGCAGGATTGTTCCGACTCTCACAGACGGCAGACGATTTCTTGTGGGGGATGCTGCACATTTATCCAGTCCGATTGCTGGTGAAGGGATGAATACGGGTCTCATGGATGCGTCAGATTTGGCGTGGAAGCTCTCACTTTTTTTGAAGGGAAGGGGAAGATCTTCGCTTCTCGAGAGTTATGCCATTGAGCGTCGTATGGCTGACCACGATGCGGTTGCTGTCTCTGATCTCTTACACACAAGTTTAATGAAATTGCGGCAGGAAATGCTAAAAAATCCTATTTCTGATTTAGCTCCATCCGACCCGGATCACGAGGTTCTGCTTCAACGCAGCCGAACAATGCTTGGCGTCTCTTATGCGGGGAGTCCTCTCAATGGTGAGTATCCAGGAGAAGAAGCAGCCAATCTCGATGGTCCTCTTTCGGGCGAGCGTTATCCTGATCGTATTTCCCTAACAGGAATCAATCATCATCTTGTGATTTTTGGTAAGGTGCCGAATGGGTTTCAAGAGTTTTGCAGAAAATGGAACGGCCTTGTGGATGTCGTTGATGCCCGCTTAATGGGGCTTGATCCTGTGCGCGCCGGAGTGAGTGAACGAGGTGCGATTCTTGTCAGGCCCGATGGATACATAGGATTCCGAATCATGGAGTTTGATCAATCTGCCCTGGATGCTCTCAGTCGGCATCTTGACTCCTATCTGGTTCCAACTCCTAGCTAAGTCCGTATCGTTACACCGAATCCCACCCACTCCGCCATTCTTGCCTTGCAGGAAAAAATCGTTACGATGCCCTCTCAGTAATTTTTCGCCGCTTTAGCTCAGTTGGTAGAGCATCTCATTCGTAATGAGAGGGTCGCCGGTTCGAATCCGGCAAGCGGCTCCAGTATTTAAGAGGGGCTAGAGGCGACAGGGTGAAAATGAAGAATCGCCAGTCACGGAAAAGCTGCGGACTCCGAACCTGTCACGGAATGATTTGTTGCTCATGGGCTATATTTCCGCGCCGTTGGAATATGGCCCCGTGACGCTTCCGTGGCCTTATCGAAAATCTCTTGCCCCCGCTCTGGTTCGAACTTTCTTTAGCTCACCTATAGCTGTTTCTGTAACGGTGAGTTTAGGCGCCATTTCTCTTGCGTTTAGCGCGGCAGCTATAAGACTATCAGGATAAGCGGCGGTTCATCTTAAAGGGTGTTTACCAAAAAAGAGATATTTGTTTCCTTTTTTTGTGAGGTTGCTAATCATAAAGCGCAAATGAAACCGCTAATCTTCTTACCATTGATTCTTATCTTTGGAACTGTTCTCAATGCGGAAACTTTTACAACTCTAGAGGGTGATAAATATGAGAATGCTTCAATCAGGCAAGTTGATCCAGATGGATTATTGATCAGATATGCTGATGGGGTTGTGAAGTTGAAATTTAAAAATCTACCAGCTGAAATAGGAGCGAAATACGGATATAATGCTGCAAATGCAGCTGAATATGAAGCGATACAACGCTCTAATTCGGTTGCGTCATATCAAGCAGCGATGAAGGTACTTTTGCCGTCGCAACAAGTTACTAAACCTAATGTGACAAACGCGGGCGCTCAAGCTCTTAATGTGACAAACGCGGGCGCTCAAGCGCCTGGTATTATAACTACACCATCTAATTCTATTAGTGTTTTAACACTACTAAAGGCTTTCATTAAAAATTATTCATCAATGATTAAGCAATTATTTTCTGTGCAAGTTACGTCCACGCCCACGCCCACACCCACGTCCACGCCCACGCCCACGCCCACGCCTGCACAAATT
>Ga0194052_1000155_pt1 | contig 48156 bp, 38 predicted proteins | sample SepL226m_MetaG_FD_160117 | JGI IMG/M metagenome (GOLD analysis project Ga0194052, IMG submission 160117) | Anoxic zone freshwater microbial communities from boreal shield lake in IISD Experimental Lakes Area, Ontario, Canada - Sep2016-L227-6m | ecosystem: Environmental > Aquatic > Freshwater >...
CGCCAGGGCGGGTGGGGAAAACGTGTCATCAAGGAGATTCCTTGGGGTGGCAGCGGGCCACCCCAGGCGGGGAGTTGCGTGAGTACTTCGTATCGGCTGGATGGTGGCAGAAGGCCGATTAAATTCGATGACAAAAAGAGGACAAAGGGAGTAATGTGACGGTTTTTGGCAATCTGGCGCTTGTGGGCAAAGGAGAAGGGGCAAAGGTTGCCGAGGTGTCGACCTAAGGCGGGGTCGTCCCCAAGCGGGGTTGCCTTCCCTGGCTTCGCAGTCTCCCGGGTGCCGACCTCGTCGGGTCGAGCCTTGACCCCAATTCAGATCAAAAAAGCCCCCGTGCGGGGGCCTTTTTGATCTGGGGCGGCTGACCGGGCTCGAACCGGCGACATCTGGAATCACAATCCAGTACTCTAACCAACTGAGCTACAGCCGCCGTTGGACCATCCAGATTAACCCGGGTGGCACCGGAAGACCAGCGGGAACCTTCGGGGGACTGCTGTCATCGAATGGCTTGCCGGGGGTCCGGCCAGTGAGGAGTTCCATGAATCGTCAGCTGAAGCAGGTTCTGGGGTTGTCGGTCTTTGCGGCCGGGTGCATGGCCCTTGGGATGGGGTTGAGCCATGGCTGGGTCGCCACGGCCCAGGAGGAGAAGCCCGTGGTGGTGGACGCCAAGGGGTTGGATCGGCTGCCGCCCATCGCGGATGTGGCAGAGAAGCTGAACCCCACCGTGGTTGCCATCACCAACACCAGCTTTGTGAAGGGCCGCTCCATGGACCACCCCCAGGTGGGTGGCCAGGATTTCTTCGACTTCTTCTTCGGCCCCGGCGGGCCCCAGCAGCGCCGCACGCCCCGGGGGGGCGAGGACGAGCAGCGCACGGTGTCCGGTGGTTCCGGTGTGATCATCAGCCCCCAGGGCGAGATCCTCACCAACTACCACGTCATCGCCAGCATGGGCGGCGGCTCGGACAACGCCCTTGAAGTGAAGACCAGCGATGGAAAGACCTACAAGGCCACGGTGCTGGGCAAGGACAAGGAACTCGACATCGCCCTCATCAAGATCGACGCGACGCACCTGCCCTTCGCCAAGCTCGGGGAATCGGACTCGCTGCGCATCGGCGAGTGGGTGGTGGCCATCGGCAACCCCTTCGGCCTGGAGCACACGGTCACCCAGGGCATCATCAGCGCCAAGGGCCGCAAGCTTGACACGGGCGTGAGCTCGTTCCTCCAGACGGACGCAGCCATCAACCGCGGCAACTCCGGTGGTCCGCTGCTCAACCTGCGCGGCGAGGTGGTCGGTATCAACACCGCCATCAACCCCGCCGGTCAGAACATCGGCTTCGCGGTGCCCATCAGCCAGGTGAACCGCATCCTTAAGGACCTGCGCAGCGGCAAGCCCGTGAGTCGGGGCTACCTCGGCATCGGCCCTTATGAGCTGGATCAGGCCTACCAGGATGCCCTCGGCGTCAAGGAGGGCGTGGTGGTCAGCACGGTCGAGAAGGGCCAGGCGGCGGACAAGGCTGGCGTGCAGCGCCTGGATGTGCTCACGGCGGTGGACGGCCAGGCCGTGCGCAGTCCCGACGAGCTGGTGGCGATGGTCTCCAGCCGCCGGGCGGGGGAGACCCTCAAGCTCACCCTCTGGCGGGACGGGAAGGCCCTGACCCTGACCGTCACCCTGGGCGACCGGAAGGCTCTGGAGGACCAGCGCCGCCGCGAGGCTGGCGAAGAGCCCGAGGATGAGTCAGGCCAGAAGCCCCAGGGCGACATGAAGAGCCTGAACCTGGAGAAGAGCTATGGCTTCAACGTCGAGTCCCTGGATGTGAAGAACCGCCTGAAGGGCGTGGTGGTTACCACGGTGGATCCCCGCTCCCCCGCGGCCACCCGGGGCCTGGCACCAGGCATGGTCATCACGGAGGTGGGTCGTCAGCCCGTCAACAACCTGGCGGAGTTCAATGCCCAGGTGAAGAAGGCCGGAGGCCGCACCCTGCTGCTCTTCATCCAGACCCCGAACGGGAGCCAGAAGATCACCTTGGCCATTCCCCCGCGCTGAACGCGGGAAAGTCCAAGGTGTGCAATTGACTGGGGCCCCGTGCTGACGGGGCCCCTTCAGTTCAGGGTAGACTTCAGGGTTCAACCAGGGCTAAGGATCAAGCATGGGCCAGCGCCTTCTCCTCGTGGACACCGACCGGGGCTTCCTCAAGGACCATCAGGTCAGTCTGGAAGCAGCCTTTGACGCTGACGTGGCGACCACTCCAGAGGCGGCCCTGGCGCGCCTGTTGACCGGGGATTTTGCCGTGGTGCTCGTCTGCGCCGAGGTGGCGGACAACAAGGGCTACTCGCTCTGCACCGCCATCCGCAAGAACCCGATGCTGGACGGCGTGAAGCTCGTCCTGATCAGCGCCAAGGCCACGGAAGAGGAATACCGGCGGCATCAGAGCCTGAAGGGCCGGGCGGATCTCTACCTGCACAAGCCCATCTCCCCCAGCGCCCTGGTGGCCGCGCTCACGCCCCTGGCGCCCGGTCGGCCCCTGGACCCCGACAAGCCCTTCGGGGAGCTGGCGGAAATGGACCTGGGCGACGACTGGTTGGAGGGCCTCAAGCACGCGCTGGATGGGCCGGAGGTCAGCGCCTCCGCGCCTGTCTTCGGCGTACGCCCCGCCTCGCCAGCTTCGGTTGCGCCTGCCGCCGAGTTCCTGGACACCCCGAAGGTGCAGCTCCTCGAGGCGCAGATCGCGACCCTCCAGGAGGAGCTGAACGCCCAGAATCAGCGGCTGCTGGCGGCCGAGGCGGAGGCCCAGCGGGTTCTGCGTCAGCTTGATTCCGCGACCGTCAACCTCGATGAGCTGGAGCGCAGCAACCAGGAGGCGAAGTCGCTGGAGGTGGACCGGCTGGAACGCCTGGAGGCCCAGATCGCAACCCTCCAGGAGGAGCTGAGCGCCCGAGATCAACGCCTGCTGCTGGCCGAAGCCGAGGCACAGCAGGTCCAGCGTCAGCTCAGCTCGGTGACCGTCAACCTCGACGAGCTGGAGCGCAGCAACCGGGAGGCCGAGACCCTGAAAGCCCGCCTCGCCGAGACCGAGAGCGCCCTGCGGAGCCTCGAGGAGACCCGGGGCCGCGAAGGCGACAACGCCGGGACCCTGAAGGCCCAGCTCAGGGAGTCCCTGCAGGAGCGCACGGACTTGATTCAGCAGGTGGAGGCGCTGAACCACCAGGTGGGCGAGAAGGCGCTGCGGGCCATCGAGCTGCTCAAGGAGCGGGATCGGCTCCAGGCGGAGAACCTGGACCTAGAAGCCTGCCGGTCGAAGGCCCAGGAGCTGGCGTCGGCCCAGGCTGCCCAGGAGGCCTCCCTGAGCGCTTCCCGGGAAGAGCTGGCCGCGCTCCGGGGCGAGGCCGCCGCGCGGGAGCAGGAGGCCCAGGAAGCCCGGCAGCAGCTGGTCGGGTGTCAGGCGGAGCTCACCAGCCAGGTAGAGGCTGTGCGTGGTTGCAGGGAAGCCCAAGCTGCGGCTGAGCAGGAACGCGAGGACGCCCGGCAGGAGCTGGCCTTGGGACAGGAAGCTCTGGCGCTATACCAAAGGGAAGCCGGTGCCCGGGAGGCGGCCCTGGAAGCCTGCCAGGAGGCACTCAGCACGGCCCGCCAGGAACGCGAGGAGGCTCTTGTGGCGCAGAGTCAGCTCTCCACCACCCTGGAGGGGCTGGTCGAGCGGCAGGCCGGTCGGGAGGACCTGCATCAGGCCACCCTGCTGGAGGCCATGGAATCCAAGGAGATGGTGCAGAGGCTGGAACAGGAGGTCGCCGGGCTGGAGGCCACCCTGCGCGGCCAGGGCCGCGACCTGGCCGAGCAGGGCGCTCTGCTACAGCAGTGGGACCTGGAAGCGGAGGCCCTCCGGACTCAGATCCACGAGCGGGATGACCAGCTGGTGGCCAAGGGCGAGGACCTGCAGCAGCGTCTCGATGAGATCGCCCGGCTGGCGGCCCAGGTGGCGGAGCTGCGGCAGGAACTCGGACAGGCGAGGCTCCAGCACGAGGGCGAACAGCTGGAGCTCATGAACGGGCTGGACCTGAAGGAAGCCGAGGTCACCCAGCTGAACCAGACCCTGGCCGAGCAGCGTGAGGCCCGCGAAGGGGCCGAGCGGGAGCAGCAGGCTGCCCAGGGCCAACTGGCCGAGCATCGGGACCGGCTGCAGAGCCTCCACGCCCTGCTGGCGGAGATCCAGGAGCAGCTGCGCCGCGGCTCTGATCTCACCGGCCTCTGACGTGACGCTAGCCGCTGCCCTGCTCTGCGCTGTCCTCATTTTCATCAGCAGCTTCTTCGTGCTGGCTGAGTTTGCGGCGGTGCGGGTGCGGGAGACGCAGCTGGAGGCCCTGATTGAGGAGGACTCCCGCGCCCGCCGGGCGCTGGAAGTCCACCGGGGACTCTCCCACCACCTCTCAGCGATCCAGGCGGGCATCGTGCTGTGCGCCCTGGCGCTCGGCGCCGTGGGCGAGGATCTCTTCGGCCACGCCTTCCGCCTCCTCTTCGGACCGCTGCCTTGGCCCCGGCTGGTGCTGCCGCTCAGCACCGGCATGGCCCTCCTCGTGATGACCACCCTCCACGTGGTGCTGGCGGAGCTGGTGCCCCGCAGTCTGGCCATCCGGTCCGCGGTGCCCTGGGCCCTGCGCACCTCGGGACTCCTGCTGGCCTGGTCCCGCCTGGTGCGGCCCCTCACCTGGGGACTTACCCACCTCAGTCGCCTGGTCCTACGGCTGCTCGGCGCCACCCCCGAGGCGGATGCCGAGGACCTGCTGCCCAGCGAGGCGGAGTTCCGCCGCATGCTCGAGCGCAGCCATGATGAGGGCCGCCTCGAGCTCGACCGCAAAGAGCTCATCGAGAACCTCTTCGACTTCAGCCGCCGCATGGTGAAGGAGATCGCCGTGCCCCGGGCCCGGGTGGTCTGCTTCGACCTCACCCGCAGCCTCGAGCAGAACCTCGCCCTGGCCCGTGTCACGCCGCATACCCGCATTCCCCTGGTGGAGGGCGACCTCGATCGGGTGGTGGGCATCGTCCACCTCAAGGAGCTGCTCTGGGCCATCCACGAGCAGGACGGACTCCTGGACCTGCGCGCACTGGCCCGGCCCGCTTTCTTTGTGCCCGAGATGAAGCCGATCCAGGGCCTGCTGCTGGAGTTTCAGCAGCGCAAGCAGCATCTGGCTCTGGTGGTGAACGAGCATGGTGGCGTGGACGGTCTGGTCACCCTGGAGGACGTCCTCGAAGAGCTGGTGGGCGAGATCCAGGACGAGTTCGACCGGGAGGCCATCCAGCTGCGGAAGACCCGGGGCGGCGGCTGGCTGGCCCAGGGCAACGTCACCCTCGAGCAGCTGGAGGACCACCTGCGCCTCAACCTCGAGGCCGAGGCCGGCTCCGTGAGCCTGGGCGGCTTCTTTCAGGAGCGCCTGGGTCGCGTGCTCAAGCCCGGCGATGAGCTGCGGATCCAGGGCTGGCGGATCCGCGTGCTGTCCATGCGGGGGCTCGCGCCCAGCCAGTTCCTGTTGAAGCCCCTGCCGGTGGAGGCTGAGCCGGACCATGACTGAGCCCCTCGACGGATTCCTGCTGGCGGCGGGCCTGGGGCTGCGCATGGGTGCCCTCAGCCAGTGCCTGCCCAAGCCCGCCTGGACCCTGCAGGGCCGCCCCCTGCTCCAGTGGGGCGCCGAGCAGTTGCGCCAGGCCGGGGCGCGGCACCTTGCCTGCAACGCGCACCACCATTCGGACCGGCTCCGGGCCGTGGCTGCGGGCATCGAGGTCTGCGAGGAGCCTTTGTTGCTGGGCGGCGCCGGGGGTCTGCTGCACGCCCGGGGTCGCGTCGAGTCCGAGCTGCTGACCTGGAACGCCGACATCTGGGCGGAGGCCGTGCCCTTCGCCCTATTGCGGGAGCGGCACCGCGCGGCCGGGGCCACCCTGAGCTGGCTGCTCGTCCCCCATCCTGGCGGCGGCTGGAATCCCGTCTGGCTGGACGCGGCCGACCGGGTGCTGCCGCGGGGCGTGGTGGGGCCCCGGGGCCCCTACCACTTCACTGGCGCTGCGGTCTGGTCACCGGAAGCCCTGGCGCTGCTGCCCGAGGGGCCCAGCGAAGTCACCGAGCTGCGGCCCCGTCTGCCCCTGCACTTGGGGGTGGTGGCCGAGCCCTTCCCCTGGCGGGAGGTGGGCACCGCCGAGGCGCTTATCCAGATTGCGGCGGAGCTGGCCCCGGAGCAGGAGGGTCGGCTGCCCGGCTGCTACGTGCACCCTGCCGCGGTTCCCTCGGGGCGACTCTCGCGCTGTGTCCTGGGCCCCGGGGCCGCGCCCTCGTCCGCCCTCACGGACTGCGAGGCCTTGTGGTTCGAGGAGCACGGGAACCAGGTGCGCCTGGGGCTGTAGGGACGGCGCCAGAGGGAACCCGCCGACGCGACCTCCGTGCTGGAATGCCCGGGTCGGAGTACCCTGAGGGGATGGACTCTCGTCTGCACCGTGCCCTGGACCGCTGGAGCGTGTCGGACCCCCGGCCCTTGGTCGGGGATGCGGGCAGCCGGCAGTACATCCGAGTGGCCCACGCGCAGCTGGGCACGGCCATGGTGGTGCTGCATCCTCTGGATACGCCGGAGAAGGCCGACGACAGCTACTTCGAGTTCCGGGCCCTGCAGGCCTACCTGGATCCCCTGCTGCGCGTGCCGACCATCATCCACACCGACGATGAGGACCGCTGCCTCCTGGTAGAGGATCTGGGCGACACCACCCTTGAGCGTCGACTCGTGGAGCATCCCGAAGAGGAGCTCGCCTGGGCGGAGCGGGCGGGCTGGCTGCTGGCCACCCTGGCGGGGGCCCTCACCCTCGGGGCGCCGGGCCATGCCTTCTTCATGCAGCGCGCTTTCGATCAGGCCAAGTTCCAGTTCGAGTGGGACTACTGCCGCACGAACTTCTTCGAGGACTTCCTGCAGAAGGAGCCGCCCCGCTGGCTGGACCGCTTGATGGAGGAGGCCCACGCCAGCCTGGAGACCCGGGCGCACTTCTTCGCCCACCGCGACTTCCATGTGCGCAACCTCATGGTCCACGGGGACCGACTGGTGGTCATTGACTTCCAGGATGCCCGCCGCGGCGCGGCCACCTATGACCTGGCCAGCATCCTCTACGACGGCTACTGGGACTGGTCCCGGGAAGCCGGGCGGGCCCTGGTGGCTCCCCTCCAGCAGGAGCTGGGTTGGAACCACGAGGCCCTGCTCGAGGAGCTGACCCTCAGCGCCATCCAGCGCAACCTCAAGATCCTCGGCACCTATGGGCACCAGATCGTGCACAAAAAGAAGGCCCTGTTCGCCTCGGCGATCCCGCGCACCCTGCGGCACCTCCGGGGTCACTTCCAGCGCATGAACCACCAGGATGGTGTGCTTGCGAGCGAGCACCTGCTGCGGCTGGTGGAAGAGCGGCTGCTCAGCGGCTAAGGAGCTCCGCCACCAGGGCCGGGACCAGCTCGGTGGCCCGGCCGGTGCGCGCCTCCTGGAAGGCGCTGACCATGCGGCTGGGCTCGAGGTTCAGCTCCAGGGTGCGGCAGCGGGGACCCACCGCGTCCACGAACCCGGCGGCGGGGTAGACATGCCCGCTGGTGCCGATGGCCGCAAAGAGGTCGCACCGCGCCAAGGCGTCATAGATCTGATCCATCGCCATGGGGAGCTCGTGGAACCAGACGATGTGGGGGCGCACGCGCCGGGCTCCGCAGAAGGTGCAGACGCTGTCGCGACCCATGTCGCCGGGCCAGTGCAGGATGGCTCCACAGCCCGTGCAGCGGCCCTTCAGCAGCTCGCCATGCATGTGGACCAGGCGCTTTGACCCCGCCCGGTCATGGAGGTCATCCACGTTCTGGGTGACCAGTAGCAACTCTCCCGCCCAGGCGGCCTCGAGCTGGACGAGGGCGCGGTGGGCAGCGTTGGGCTCGACGGTGGCCAGGCCCAGCCGCCGCTCGTTGTAGAAACGGTGGACCAGGTCCGGGTCGCGCCGGAAGGCCTCCGGGGTGGCAACATCCTCCAGGCGGTGGCGCTCCAACAGGCCATCCCCGTCCCGGAAGGTGCGCACGCCGCTCTCCGCCGAGATCCCGGCGCCGGTCAGGAGCACCAGCCGGGCCTCGCGAGGGAGGGGCGAATCGGGCTGGCTCATGGCTTTGGCGAGGCGGGCTTTCCGGTGGTTGGGGCACCCAGGTCCAGGGCCTGGCCATCCACGGGGCCGGGCTTCAGGCCCAGCTCCCGGGCCAGGGTGGGCGCCAGGTCCACGATGCGCACGGGCTCCCGCCGCTCGCCAGCCTTCCAGGGACCCCAGAAGATCAGCGGCACGCGCCGGTCATAGGCATTGGGCGTGCCGTGCCCAGCGGGATAGGTGGCCGGGGGTCCGCCCATGACCACGAAGGGCTTCACGGCCACCAGCAGGTCGCCGCTGCGCTCTGCGTGGAAGCTGCGGCGGAGAAGGACGCGGGTGGTGCTGTCCCGGGGGCTGCCGGTGGCCGCAGGATCCGTGGCGAGCATCTCCTCGTAGGTGAAGGCGTCGGCGATCTCGGGACGGGCGCGCAGCCAGGTCTGGGCCCGGCGGAGCACCTCGCCGCGGTCCAGCTTCGCGGCCATTAGGACAGCTTCATCCAGGTAGAGCACGTTAGGTTCCTGGACGGGCTTCAGCAGCTCGCGGTCCACCTTGAAGGCGGTCTTGAGCTCGGCCTGCAGGGCGGCCATGAAGGGCTCGATCTGCAGGCGGCGGGCGGGAAAGCCCTGCTCGGCGAGCACCTCGACCATGTCCATGGCGCCATGGTCCGCGGACAGGACTACCCAGGCTCCCGGATGCTGGCGCCGGATCCGGTCCAGCAGGCGGCCCAGGCCCAGGTCCAGGCGGTGGAGCTGGTCGCGCATCTCGGTGCCGAGCATGCCGTACTGGTGCCCGATGTAGTCGGTGGCGGAGAAGCTCAGGGCCAGCAGGTCCGTGCCGGGGCCCTGGCCCAGGTGCTCACCGTCCAGCAGGGCTTCCGCGGCCTCCAGAGTCACCGCGTCCAGGAAGGGAGAGGGCCGGAACCGGGTCTCGAAGCTCTTGTCCAGGGGCATGCCCGCGCCCTGGATGAGCCGCGGCAGGCCGCCGTTCCGCACGGTCTGTGCCCCGAAGACCCACTGACCCGTCCGCCCTTCGGGGGTGGCCGGATCCTTGAGCCAGAGCCAGCTGTCTGCGGCAATCCGGTCTGATAGGGCCTGGTCGTAGGCCACCAGCCAGGCTGGGAGCCGGTCCTGGTAGACGCTGGAGCTTGTGAAGCCGGCCGTGCCGGTGAACCAGTAGACCCCCGTGGGCTTGCGCCCGGCCATGAGGATGGCCGCGCGGTCCTTGCCTGAGAGGGCAAAGACCCGGCTGCCCGGTACCTGGGCCTGGAGCCAATCGCCCAGCTCGTCCCCGAGCAGGCGGAAGTTGGAGGCGCCGCGCTGGGTGGGCGCGTGCAGAGGCTTGGCCTGGGGATCCTCGACGCAGTAGACGAACTTGCCGGTGCTGCGATCCATCCAGCGGTTCTCGACGATGCCGGTGTGGGCGGGGAAGCGCCCCGAGAGCAGCACGGAGTGGCCGGGGCCGGTCTCCGTGAAGCCGTGGTCGTGGTAGGCCTCGGTGAAGAAGACCCCTTCCTTGCGCAGCCGCCCGATGCCCCCCGTCAGCTCCGGGCCGAAGGCCTGCATGAGCTGCGTGGAGAGCTGGTCCACGGAGATGACCACCACGAGCTTGGGCCGTGGCTTCGCGGGCGGAGCGGCCACCAGGGCCGACACGAGGGGCAGCAGGAGACTGAGTCGGAGCGGACGCATCAGAAGGACACCCCTGCTCCAAAGGTCCACATGCGCTCGAACTCCTGCCCGCTGCCCTGGGCGGCGAAGTAGGTGGCCAGGTCCGACACGCTGCTGAGCTTCACGGGGTGGTCCTTGCTGACCGGCTGCTGGTAGCTGGCGACCAGATAGGGACTGACGACCACCGCGGGGAGGCGCCAGCGGGCACCGACCCGCAGCCAGGTGCGGCTCAGGTCCTTGGTGGTGGAGGCCCCGGCGGTGTCGAAGGTGTAGCGCTGGAATCGCTGGATGAGGCCGATCTCGCCGGCCAGCCCCACAAAGGGCACCCAGACCTGGGCGTTCAGCCCCACGCCTACGCCCTTCTGCTTCAGCTTGGTGCCCTGGGCCGCGGTGCCCTTCGAGAGGCTACCGTCGGCGCTCAGCTGGCTGTATTCCAGCCCGCCCTCGAACTTGAGGAGAGGGCCCAGCTGGAAGAGCTGGCGGTTGGCGGAGGCGATGAAGCCGCCGCCGGTGCTGAGGTCGCCGGCCACCAGCTGGCCCGTGCCGGAGAGCAGGGTCTGGGGCAGGCTCTGGCCCGAGGGCCGGGGCAGCTCCAGGCGCAGGTCCCACTGGGCGCAGAGCGGCAGCGCCGCGAGGCAGAGTGGAACAAGGGCAAGGCGCATGAGGGCTCCAGCGGAAGGTTCGATCATACCTCGCCAGAAGCTCAGGACCGGACCCTCCACTTGATGCTGCAGCCCATGCTGGGGTGCTGGATCTCGAGGGGGGGCCGGGCAGCGAGGACGTCTTCGAGAGCCTCTCTCAGGTCCTGGCGGGTGACCCGGCTGGGGTCCTTCCAGCTGTCATCCAGGCGCCCGCGGTAGGCCAGGCGGCGGTGCGAGTCGTAAAGGAAGAAATCAGGGGTGCAGACGGCGCCCAGGGCCCGCACCACGGCCTGCTCCTCATCCCAGAGGTAGGGGAAGACATACCCCCGGGCCTGGGCACGGCGGCGCATGGCCTCGAAGCTGTCCTCAGGGTGGGTCACGGCGTCGTTGGCGTTGAGGCCCACCACGGCGCAGCGGCCCGCATGGTCCTTGGCCAGCTGGTTCAGGCGGTCGTCGATGGCCTGCACGTAGGGACAGTGGTTGCACATGACCACCACGAGGAGCGCCGGGGTATGGAAGTCATGCAGCGACCAGAGGCGGCCATCCACGCCGGGCAGGGTGAAGTCCGGGCAGGCCGAGCCCAGGGGCACCATGGTGGACTCCGCGAGGGACATGGGAACCTCCGGTAGTGTTTCTTCCATCGTACGCCGAGAAGCAAGTATCTTTTTTCTGTGGTCATTTTTTTGACTTGACCCTCTCCGACCGCCCCCTAGGCTGATTTCACCCAAGGAGCTTATGGCCCCGCTTGCCCGCCTGCACTGGTCCACCCTCGGGGACGACACCGGGGGGCTGGAGCATCGGTGGGCCGCGTTCTGGGATGTGACTGTGGATCGCGGTGCCCAGCCTGCCCTGGCGCCCCGGGAGGTGGACCTGTGGGTGATCAGCGTGAAGAGCGCCCTGCCTCCGCCGGAGCTGAACCGCATGATGGCTGAGGTGGGCGCGCTGCCCATCCTGCTCGCCTTGAAGGCCGATGCCCCGGCCCTGGAACCAAAGGCCCTGGCCGAGTGGGGCGCCCTGGGTTCCGTCCGCTGGGGGGTGCTGGGAGCTGAGCCACCGATGCCGGGCCTGCGTCCCCGCTCCGGTCCTACCACCCAGCTGAGTGCCTCGCAGGCCCTGGCCTTCGGGTTGGTGGGCGCCAGCACAGCCATGCAGGACGTGTTGGCGCGGGCCCGCAGCGCCGCCGCCACCCGGGCCACGGTCCTGCTTCTGGGCGAGAGCGGCACCGGCAAGGAAGTCATCGCCCGCGCCATCCACCGCATGAGCGCTGACGCCAGCCAGGCCTTTGTGGCCGTGCACTGCGGCTCCATCCCCGAGAACCTGCTGGAGTCCGAGCTGTTCGGCTACAACAAGGGCGCCTTCACGGATGCCCGCAAAGACACGCCGGGCAAGTTCCGCGAAGCCCATGGCGGGACCATCTTCCTCGACGAGGTTGGCACCATGCCCCTGGCGGCCCAGGTGCGCCTGCTGCGCGTGCTGCAAGAGCGGGAGGTGCAGCCCTTGGGCGGCGGCGCCCCGGTCAAGGTAGACGTGCGGGTGGTGACCGCCTCCAATGTGGACCTGTGGAAGAAGGTGCAGGACGGCAGCTTCCGCGAGGACCTCTTCTACCGGCTTGAGGTGGTGCCCATCACCATGCCGCCTCTGCGCGCCCGGCCGGAGGAGGTGCCCTTCCTGGCCCAGCACTTCCTGAACCGCAAGGCACGCGAGCATGGCCTCTACCCCAAGGCTCTGCACCCCAGTGTGGACCCGCTGCTCATGGCGCTGCCCTGGCCCGGGAACGTCCGCCAGCTGGAGAACGCCATCGAGCGGGCCATCGTGCTGTCGGACAAGCGGCCCGTGCTGACCCGGGAGGACTTCGCCTTCCTCGCCGAGCGCCGGGGCGAGTTGGCCGTGGAGCCGGGCACCGGGACCGAGATCAGATACGTGGAGCACTTCGCCCCTCGGGAACCGGCTCCGGCCTTCGGCATGGACCTGCCCCCCGAGGGCCTGGACCTGAACCAGGTGGTGTCGGGCATGGAGAAGACGCTGATGCTGCAGAGCCTCGCCATCACCCGCGGCAACAAGAAGCGTGCCGCGGATCTCCTGGGCCTCAAGCGCACCACCTTCCTCGAGAAGATGAAGCGCCTGGACCTCGAGGACCCCGCCGAGGCGGAAGCGGAATAGAAGCAAGGCTCCTGCTACGCTTGCGGCATGGCGAGCGCGACACATCTGCGATGGAAACTGGGAGTGCCGGACCTCCAGGAGGAAGGCCTCTGCGCCTGGCTGGAGGCCGTGGGTTCCTCGGCCTTCTACCGTGAGGCGGATCCGCCCCGGGTTTGCTATGCCTATTTTCCGCCCGAGCAGGCGCCTCCGGACACGGCGGGTCTGGGGGCCTTCCCCGGCGTCTGCCTGCTGGAAGCCGAGAGCTTCGGCGACGAGGACTGGTTGGCCAAGAGCCGCGAGGGCTTCGGCTCCTTCGAGGTGGGTGCCCGGTTCCATGTGCGCCCCCTCTGGGACGAGAGCCCGGGACCTGCGGACCGCCTCGACCTGGTGGTGAATCCGGGCCTGGCCTTCGGCACCGGCGGCCACGAGACCACGCGGCTCTGCATGACCCTGCTGGAGGAGCTCGCCGACGCCGGCCGCCTGCAGGGGCCGATCCTGGACATCGGCGCGGGCACGGGCATCCTTTCGCTGGCGGCCTTCCTGCTGGGCGGACAGGGCCTCACGGCCTTCGACATCGACCCGGACTGCGGCCCGGCCATGCAAGAGTTGGTGGAGCTGAATGCACACCTGCTGCAGGGCGCCACCCCCTATGGGAGCTTCGTCGGCACCCTGGATCACCCGCGGGTGGCCGGCCCCTATGCGGGCCTGCTGGCCAACATCCTGCTCGTGACCATCCAGGAGCTGCTGCCCCGCATGGCGGAGGTGACCGCGCCCGGAGGCTGGCTCATCGCCAGTGGCATCCTGGCGGAGCGCACGGACGAGGCCCTGGTGAGTCTGGTCACTCACGGCTTCCGGCCCGAGAAGGTCCTCACCGAAGGCGAGTGGATTGCCATTCTCGCCGTGCGGGTGTCCGCATGACGCGGGCGAACCAGCCCATCGGCGTCTTCGACTCGGGCATCGGCGGCCTGACGGTGATCCACGCGCTGCGCCAGCTGCTGCCCCAGGAGGACCTTGTCTACCTCGGGGACACGGCGCGGCTGCCCTACGGCACCAAGAGCCACCGGACCATCGAGCGCTACACCCTGCAGATGGGTGAGCTGCTCCAGCGCCACGATCCCAAGCTCATCGTCATCGCCTGCAACACCGCCAGCGCCCACGGACTGACGGCCTTGCAGGCCGTCAGTCCGTGCCCGGTCATCGGCGTGATCGAACCCGGCGCGGAGGCTGCGGCCGAGCGCTCCGGCGCGGTCGGCATCATCGGCACCCTGGCCACCGTAAGCAGCGAGGCCTACGAGCTCGCCATCCGCCGCCGGGATCCCGGCAAGGTCATCTTCAGCGTGGCCTGCCCCCTGCTGGTGCCCCTGGCGGAGGAGGGCTGGTTCGACGATCCCGTCACGGACAGCATCTGCCGCCGCTACATGAACCAGCTCCCTTTCGAGGTGAAGACCGTGGTGCTGGGCTGCACCCACTACCCGACCCTGATGACGAGCCTGGAGCGGAGTCGGCCGGGCACCCAGTGGATCGACAGCGGCCGCGTCACGGCCAAGGCCGTGGATCGGGTCTTGAAGGGCAGCCTCGGCTACCGCACCGAGAGCGCCCGGGGATCGCTGCGGGTCCAGCTCACGGACGCCAGCAGCCGCCTGAAGGAAGTGGGCAGCCGCTTCCTCGAAGAGGAAATGGGCGACATCGAAGTCGTCGAGATCTGACGCTCAGGCCGGCACAGCGCCGGGGAGGGTGAAGACGACGGCGGTGCCATGGCCTTCGGTGCTGTCGATGCGGATCTCACCGCCGTGGTTGCGTACGATCTCCCGGCAGATGCTGAGGCCCAGCCCCGTGCCCTCGCCCTCGGGCTTGGTGGTGAACATGGGCCGGAAGACCTGACTCATGAGCTCGGCGGGGATACCCTGGCCCGAGTCCTGGAATCGCAGCTCCCACCAGAGTCCTCCGGGGGAGCTCTCCTCGCCGTGTGCCACCTCAATCCGGACCGAACCCCCGCCAGGCATGGCGTCGATGGCATTGTTCATGAGGTTCAGGAATAGCTGCTCCATCTGCTTGCGGTCCACGTCGAGGCAGCAGTCGGCGGGGACCTCGGCCTCCACGGTGACGCCGTGGGCGGCCAGGGTGGGCGCCCAGAGCTGCTGCAGGTCCGCGAACAGGTCCGAGAAGGGCTGTGCCTGGCGGTGGAGCTGGGGGCGCCGCGTGAGGTCCAGGAGGCGGCGCACGATGTCGCCCACCCGCTGGATCTGCCCCTGGATGACGCGAAGGCGCTCCCGGGTCTTGTCCGGCAGGTCCTTCTGGGCGTCCAGCAGCTGCAGGTGGCCTGTGACGAGGTTCAGCGGCGTGCCCACCTCGTGGGCGAAGGTAGCCGTGAGCTGGCCGGCCACGGCCAGGCGCTCCTGGGCGCCCAGTTCCTCCCGCAGCAGGGCGTTGCGCTCCACCAGGGCGGCCAGCTCGGTGTTCTTGGCCTGCAGCTCGGAGAGAGCCGCGTCGATGCGGTCCTGCAGGTTGGTGTTCAGGCCGCGGATCTCGCAGATGAGCTCCTCGCGCTCCCGTCCCGCCGCCTCCAGCTGCACAGCCATGTCGTTGAACCGGGCGGCGATGAGGCCCAACTCGTCACTGCGCCGCACCGGTGCGCGGGCGCTGGACTCGCCCCGCTCAAGGCGCTCCATGGCGAGGACCATGGCCTCGATGGGGTCGCTGATGAGCACGCGGAGGATGAGCCAGAGCAGGATGAACTCGCCCAGCAGCACGCCGGGAAGCGTGCGGCGTGTCCGCTTCAGGTTGTTCTCCCAGACCACTTCCCAGCGCTCCAGGTCGCAATAAACACGGATGAGGCCCAGGGGCGGCGCGTTGCCCTTGCGGCTGCGGATGGGCAGGTAGACCTTCCAGGCGCGCCCGCCGGTGTTGAGGTCCACCAGCTCGGCCTGGGGCCCGTGCAGAGTCAGGTAGGAGCCGATCTCGGGACCCCAGTCCACGAGGTTTTCGTCCCCGGAGGAGCGGATCAGGTCCACCTCGTTGCCCTTGCCCACCCGTCGGAACACATCGATCTGGAAGATGCTGCGGTCCGGGCCGGCGATGCTCGAAAGCAGTTGATCCAGCTTGTCCGGATCCTTGAAGGTGGGGTCCCGCTCCAGGATGTCGGTTTCCACGGTGGCTGCGGTATCAAGGGTCAGCTGGCGGGAGTAGTTCTCCAACTCGCGCCCGCTGTTGCGGACGATGTTGTAGGCCACGGCCAGCGTGAGCACGCTGGTGACCAGCCCCAGCAGCAGGAAGAGCTTCGCGTGGAGGCTGCGCATCCAGGCCAGGGGGCGGATCCGAACTTGCCAAAAGCTCATGGCCGGCTCTCCCTGAGCAGAGGCAAGCCCAGAGCGGGTCTCAGGGCGCTGGCGAAGGCCGCAGGGTCCTGCCCCTGGGCGGCCGCGACGAAAGTGCAGAAGACCGCGCGGCGATCCTCGGCCACCGCACCGAGGAGCTCCAGGACGCCCCCGCACAGGGTGGCGCGGTCGTGGGTGCGGAGGTGGGCCTCGGCGTCCCAGAGCAGGGCTTCCAGGGCTGCCAGGTCGTGGTGGTCCCCCAGCAGGGTCTGCAGCTCCCGCAGCTTCTTCAAGACAGGTTCAGGTGGCAGGGCGAAGGCAGTCTCCAGGGCCTCGACGGCGTAGCGCAGCTTCTTGATCCGGACCCGGGTCTTGTGCAGGGCTGCCGCATCCTCCTGCGCCGAGAGCGCAGCCAGGTCACCCAGGGCGGCGGCGACGCGGGGCTCCAGGCAGCCCCAGGCTGCCTCCTGCAGAGAGGTGGCCTGAAAGGGATCCGGCAGGGAGGGCACCGACCGCAGCCGCGCCAGGTCTGGCAGCCGGAGGCGGTGCAGCTCCTTGGTCATGGTCCGTCGGGCCTTGGCGCGGCCCCGGTCCACCTGCTCCAGAAGGTGCTCGAGGACGGCAGCCTGGGTGGTGTCCCCGGCGTCGAGATGGTGCACCCGCAGGCGGTCCGCGTGGACATCCAGCTCCCTGGGCAGGCCGAGGATATCCACCAGGCCCTTCAGGGCCCGGCGCTGGCTCTTGTGGCCCGGATAAACCTCGGGGTCCACCAGGTCGAGCACGGCTCCCAGGCGCCGGGCGGCCACCCGGACCTGGTGCAGCTGCTCCGTGTCCTCGGCCCACTGCGCTGGGCTCAGCAGCTCCTGGAGGCGCGCTAGCCGCACCTCGAGGGCGCGGTGGAGCTGGATCGCCAGGTCGGCTGGATGCATCCCATGATTCTAGACGCAAGGCGTGAAAGCGAAAAAAAAACGGAGTAAACTGAGTCACTATGGAACACATTCACATCAAGGGTGCCCGCGAGCACAACCTGAAGAACCTGGACCTGTCGCTGCCTCGCAACCAGCTGGTGGTGATCACGGGCCTGTCGGGTTCGGGGAAGTCCAGTCTGGCCTTCGACACCCTCTACGCCGAAGGGCAGCGCCGCTACGTGGAGAGCCTCTCCGCCTACGCCCGCCAGTTCCTGGACCAGATGGAGAAGCCCGATGTGGACAGCATCGAGGGCCTGTCCCCGGCCATCTCCATCGAGCAGAAGACCACCAGCAAGAACCCCCGCTCCACCGTGGCCACGGTCACGGAGATCTACGACTACCTGCGCCTGCTCTTCGCCCGCACGGGGCGGCCCACGTGCGTGGCCTGCGGCGAGCCTATCGCCAGCCAGACCATCCAGGAGATGGCCGACCAGATCCTGGCGCGGCCCGAGGGCTCCAAGCTGCAGATCCTGGCGCCGGTGGTGCGGGGCCGCAAGGGCGAGTACAAGAAGCTGCTCCAGGACCTCATGAAGCGCGGCTACATCCGGGCTCGGGTGAACGGCCAGATGCTCGACCTCACTGAGGGTGTTCCCGACCTGGACAAGCAGAAGAAGCACACGATCGAAGTGGTCATCGACCGGCTGAAGGTCTCGCCCGCCATCCAGTCGCGGCTGGCGGACAGCCTGGAGATCGCCTGCAACCTGGCCGAGGGCGGTGCCCTCATTGACCTCGATGGGGCCGAGACCTTCTTCTCCAGCAAGCTGGCCTGCAACAAGCCCAAGTGCGCCATGTTCGGTCAGGGGCTGCCGGAACTGGAGCCGCGCTCGTTTTCGTTCAACACGCCCTACGGGGCCTGCCCCACCTGCGACGGTCTGGGCTTCAAGCGCCAGTTCGCCGAGGAGCTGATTGTGCCGAACGCGAGCCTGGCCATCAGCGAGGGCGCCATCCAGGCCAGCGGCTGGAAGAGTGTGTCCGAGGATGGCTGGCGGTCCCAGATGATGGACCAGCTCGCCCGAAAGCTGAAGTTCAGTCTCGACACGCCCTGGAAGAAGCTGCCCGCGGACATCCGCCGCCTGCTGCTGCACGGCACCGAGAAGGAGATGCGCTTCACCTACGAGAGCAAGCGCAACAAGAACCACTATGACTTCTTACACCACTTCGAGGGCATCATCGGCAACCTCGAGCGCCGGTACCGCGAGACCACCAGCGAGGAGATCCAGGCGGAGCTGGAGGAGTCCATGCGGATCATCCCCTGCGAGGTCTGCTCAGGACAGCGGCTCAAGCCCGAGGTGTTGGCGGTCTTCGTCAGCGGCCTGAACATCGCCCAGGTCGCGGCCCAGAGCGTACGCGACGCCCGGAAGTGGTTCGGCGACCTGGCCCTGGAAGGCAAGGACGCGGTCATCGCCGAGAAGGTGCTGAAGGAGATCCGCGAGCGCCTGGGCTTCCTGGACGATGTGGGCCTGGGCTACCTGACCCTGGATCGCAGCGCGGCCACGCTGTCTGGCGGCGAGGGCCAGCGCATCCGCCTCGCCACGCAGATCGGCTCCAAGCTGCAGGGCGTGCTCTATGTGCTGGACGAGCCGAGCATCGGCCTCCACCAGCGGGACAACCTGCAGCTCATCCGCACCCTCAAGGAGATGCGGGACCTGGGCAACACCGTGCTGGTGGTCGAGCATGACTTGGAGACCATCCTCGCCGCGGACCACGTGGTGGACATGGGCCCCGGGGCCGGCGAGCACGGTGGCTTCGTGGTGGCTCAGGGCACCCCCGAGGAGATCCGCCGCACGCCGGGCTCCATCACCGGCGACTTTCTCGCGGGCCGCGATTTCATTCCTGTGCCGCGCGTCCGTCGCAAGGCCAAGCGGGGCTACCTGTCGGTGCTGGGGGCCGAGGAGAACAACCTCAAGAAGGTGGACGCGGACTTCCCCATCGGCCTGGTCACCTGCGTGACCGGGGTCAGCGGCTCGGGCAAGAGCACCCTGGTCAACGAAATCCTCTACAAGGCCCTCGCCAACCAGCTGCACCAGGGCGTGCACCTGGTCGGCAAGCACAAGGCCATCAACGGCCTCGAGGCCATCGACAAGGTCATCGACATCGACCAGGCCCCCATCGGACGCACCCCGCGCAGCAACCCTGCCACCTACACCGGGCTGTTCACGCCCCTCCGGGAGCTCTTCGCCCAGCTGCCAGAGAGCAAGGCCCGGGGCTATGCGCCCGGCCGCTACAGCTTCAACGTCAAGGGCGGCCGCTGCGACAAGTGCGAGGGCGACGGCCTGCTGCGCATCGAGATGCACTTCCTCCCGGATGTCTACGTCACCTGCGAGCAGTGCAAGGGGAAGCGCTACAACCGCGAGACCCTGGAGATCCACTACAAGGGCAAGAGCATCTCCGATGTCCTGAACATGACCGTGGAGGAAGCGTTGGTCCTCTTCGCGCCAATCCCCGTGCTGGCCAACAAGCTGCAGACGCTGATCGACGTGGGTCTGGGCTACATCCGCCTGGGCCAGAGCGCCACCACCCTGTCCGGCGGTGAGGCGCAGCGAGTGAAGCTGGGCAAGGAGCTGAGCAAGCGGGCCACGGGCCGCACGGTCTACATCCTGGACGAGCCCACCACGGGCCTGCACCTGAAGGACATCCAGAAGCTGCTGGAGGTCATCTCGCGGCTGGTGGAGACGGGGAATACCATCATCGTCATCGAGCACAACCTGGACGTCATCAAGACCGCGGACTGGGTCCTGGACCTGGGGCCCGAGGGCGGGGGCGAAGGGGGCCGACTCATCGCCGTGGGCACCCCGGAGGAGATCGCCAGGCGGAAGACCAGCATCACCGGACGCTACCTCGCACCCTATCTCAAGTAGGGCTCAGGCCAGGGTGTCGACCTGGCGGCCCAGGCCTGCGCCCTGGTCCATGAGCTTCACGAGGGCCGCCCCCTGCTGGGCCTCGATGTCGAGGCTCTTCCTGAGGACGCCCACGGCAATGCCGCTCTGGAGCAGGGCCTGGCTCTGGGCAACGGCGCTGGCCGGAGAGACATCCACGGGGACCTCGATGAGTCCTTATCGACCCTTCGGCTTGTTGGCTTGAGCGGCCCGGAGCAGGGCGGCGGCATCCCGGACCGGGGCCTTGGCCTCGATGGCTGCGCGGTTCTCGGCGGCGATGGCGTCGAACACTTCCCGCCGGTGTACCTGCACGTTGAGGGGGGCCTTGATGCCCAGGCGCACGCCATTCTTGGTGATGCCGAGGACGATCACCTCGACTTCACCGCCGATGATGAGGGATTCCTCCTGCTTCCGCGTGATGACCAGCATGCTGGAAGGCTACCAGAGCTTTCTCAGTCCTGAGCCAGGATTGGGTAGCGCAGCGGGAACTTGTCGGAGTTGAGTACGATCTGAAAGCCGGTCAGGGTCCGCACGTTGATGACCAGCGGGCCGGCCAGGTTGGTGGTCATGGCGCGGGGATCCTCGGGGATGACCACCAGGGTCAGCACCATGGCTTCCTGGTTCGACGTCAGGGCGAGGCCTTCGGATTCCTCCTCGCCCAGGGGGACCTCGTAGTCGCTCTTGACGGCCACCGGGTCGATGCAGGTGAACGAGACTTCCGGGGAGGCCACGGCCTGCAGGAACTTCAGGGGGTAGCCGTCCGGGGGCTCGAAGAGCCGGAACACCTTCAGATGCGGGAAGCCCACCAGGCCCTTGGGGAAGCTCAGCAGGATGCCGTCATCAGGGGTGGGGTCTTGGGAGGCAGTCATGGTTTTCCCGGGTTGTTCCAGATCAACCCATCGGCCGTTTCTGCCTCTTCCTGAGTTTCATGGGGCCCTGCCTCGAAAATCGCCCAGAGGGCATCCAGTCGTTTTCGGCGGAAGCGGGGGTTGGGCATGGTCCGCTCCAGGGCTTCCCGGGTGGCGGGTGGATGCGCCAGCCGGGCCAGGATCCAGCGGTTGCCCAGCTCCATGACAGCGGCCACGTCGCCCTCGTTGCCCCAGACCCAGCGCATGGTCGTGAGCTGTCGGGCGCGGTCCATGGCCAGCTCACCCAGGTGTCTCGCCTTATCCACGATCGGGTCCTGCTTGGGCTTGCTGTAGGCGCGAACCCGGCGCAGCAGGTGGCGGATTTCCTTGGGCAGGCTGGCGAGGCGGGGACCGATTTCTGGATGGTCCCGCTTGGTCTCTGACTCGTCCGCCAGGGTCCGGAGCAGGGGCAGCAGCAGGGCCGCGTCCCGGCTGGCGTAGCTGATCTGGGAGTCGCGCAGGGGGCGCAGCATCCAGTTGGAGTCCTGCTCCTCCTTGGGGATGTCGAGGCCGAGCTTGAGGCGAGCCATGGTCTTGAGGCCTGGCTGCGGGTAGCCCAGGGCCCGGGAGAGCAGCATGGTGTCGAAGATGCTGTCGGGCACGACATCGTAGAGGCGCTTGAAGACGATCCCGTCCCCGCTGAAGTCGTGGACGATCCAGGGCACCTGGCCCATGGCCTGGAGCGCCGGGCGCATGAGGTCCTGGAGGGGCAGGGGATCCACCAGCCAGGCCTGGTCGTGGGTCGCGACCTGCATCAGCGCGAGGACGCAGTGGTGCATACCGGTGAGGCTGCACTCGATGTCCACGGCCAGCAGACCCGCCGCATGCCACAGGGGCAGGGCCTCCTGCAACTTCTCGGGCGTGTCCACGTAGGTGGTGGGGAGGTCAAAGTGGTCGAGCACCATCTGACCAGTGTGCCGCAGAACCGCATCCATTACTCTTGAGAGTCCGCAGGAATGTAAAGGAGTCCCATGATCCGCTCGCTGTTCTGGACCACCTTCCTCACCGTCTTCCTTGCCGAGGTGGGCGACAAGACGCAGCTTGCGGCCATGACCGCCACGGTCCGCAGCGGCCAGGTCTGGACGGTCTTCTTCGCCGCCAGCGCGGCCCTGGTCTGCGCCACGGCCATCGGCGTGGCCGTGGGTGGCATTCTCTTCCGCTACATCCCCGAGGCCGCCATCAAGTGGACCGCCGGCTGCGCCTTCATCGCTGTGGGCCTCTGGGTGCTCATCAAGGGCTGAACGGTCGAGATAAAGAAGGGAAATTTCACCACGAAGACGAGAAGACCACGAAGGCAGGGGGTTTTCTTCGTGGTCTTCCTGTCTTCGTAGTTAAGGTCCTTCAGGCCCTTCGGAGGGTCAGAATGACAATCTCGGGTGGCGCGCCGATGCGGATGGGTAGGCCCACCACGCCGAGGCCGCGGCTGACGTAGAGCAGGTCTTCGCCCTGGCGATAGAGGCCATCTGTGCGCGGGCCGATGAGGTGGGCGCTGCTGAAGCCGGGGATGGGGTTGATCTGACCGCCATGGGTGTGGCCCGACAGGGTGAGCCGCGCGCCTGCGGCCAGGGCCTGCTCCCACTCGCTGGGCCGGTGGTTGAGGCAGATCCGGAAGGCTTCGGCGGGCAGGTCCCGGGCCGCCTCGTTGGGTCGGGGTCCAGGGCCGAAGACCATGCGGCGGAACTGGCCATTCCGGGCCATGGGGTCCTGCAGTCCCAGCACGGCCAGGACGGCGCCGCCGCAGGTCACGAGGGCGGCGGAGTTCTCGAGGCACCGGATGCCCGCCCGCTCCAGGTCCCGCCAGATCGGCCGAGGGTCATCGAAGTAGTCGTGGTTGCCCAGCACGGCGAAGCGACCCAGGGGTGGCTCGAAGCCACGAAAGGCGGTAAGGAGCGGCTCCAGCTCCTCCGGGCGGCTGTCCACCAGATCGCCCGTGAAGACCAGCAGGTCTGGGCGCTCCCGCTCCGTGAGGATTCGCCAGCGGCCCAGGGTCTGGGGGCCCACGAGGGGTCCGGCGTGGAGATCGCTCAGGTGGGCGAGGCGGAGGCCGTCCAACCCTGCTGGCAGGTCCGGGAAAGTCAGATCCAGGCGCGTGATCAGGGGATCGCCGAAGGCCGCACGAGAGCCACTGGCGCCCAGGGTGACGGCAGCTCCGGTGCTGGCCACGGCGGCCACCCGCAGGAAGGTGCGGCGGCTCGAATCCTCCGGGACTTGCTCGCCCGCGTCAGCCCGCTCGGCCAGGCGGCGGGAGAGCCGCCAGAGCCCCTGGGCCACCATGCCAATGACCAGGTGCAGCACGCTGAAGGCCTGGAAGTAGAAGCCGCCCCGGGCCAGGGCCCGCAGGAGGGGCATGGCGCTGTGATTGCCGGTGGCGGCCATGCGCATGAGGGCGAAGGCCACCAGCGGCACATGGATCAGACCCAGGAGCCAGGGCAGCCACCGGTGCGCGCGCTCCGGCAGCTCCAGCCGCAACAAGCGCAGATGGAGCCACTGGACCAACAGGATAAAGACAAGGGCGACGAGAAAAGGCATTCAGGAACGATCTCAGGGGCGCAGGAGCAGGGAGAAGGTCCCCACGGTGCGTCCCTTCATGATGCCATCCAGGGGTCGGTGTACGCCCAGGGTGAAGCTCAGGTTGCCCGTGAGTCGGCGCAGGATGTCCTGGGGCAGGCCCAGACCCCGGCCGTCCAGTTCCAGGCCCGCCACCCGCAGGGCCGCAGGCTTGGGCGACAGATCCTGCCAGACGGTGCTGGCCTCGAAGTAGAGCCGGAAAGGACTCCCCAGCTCGCCCCGCAGGTGCTGGAGGCGGTTGCCGGTGGCGCTGTAGGCGGGCAGGGCCGCCTGCACCACCCGGTTTGCATCCAGGGCCGTGGGCAGGAGGGAGGTGGGCAGGCCCCCCAGGTGGAAGAGATCCAGTCCGGTGGGCTTGCCACCGACGCGCCCCACCTCAGCCCGAACCGCCAGGGGCACCCAGGGGTTGATCCACCCTGCCCGGAGGGTCGCGCGGGTCAGCTGCCAGGCCTGGCCCTCGGTGCGGCCCTGCTGCTCTCGCACCGCCAGCGCGAGCTGCAGTCCCTGCTCGTCCCGGCTCCAGAGGCTGCCCAGGCCCGCATCCACTCCCGCCAGGGAGCGGCTGAGGGAGGTGCCGCCTGTGGGGGTGACTCGCTCGGCGGCGACGTAGGGCCGCACGCTGTTCCGGGGACGGCCCAGGGTTTCTTCCTCGAAGGCCAGCTCGAAGCCCCGGCGCTCGCGATCGAAGCCCTGTACGGCCAAGAAGTCCTGGCTGAAGGGTCGCTCCAGGTTCGAGAAGATCTGGAGAGAAGGCGCCCAGCGCCAGCCGTGCCAGGAGGCCCCGGCCATGGCGCCGCGGGGGCCCGCGACGTTGCCGAAGTTCATGCCAGCGGCATTGCCAAGGCCAAGACCCGCCAGCACCTGCCAGTTCAGGCGGCCCAGCATGTCGTTGCCACCGAGGCCGAGTTGGGTGCTGACCCCCGCCGGGGAAGTGCTGTAGCCGAACAGGGGGAAGGTGTGGTGGCTCTCGCCGACCCGATAGGCGTGCGGAGCGACCTCCACGGGTGGCGGCAGGGGGCTGGGCTCATCGGTCTTCGGCAGGGCGATGTCCCGCACAAGGGAGTCGGGATCTGCGGGCAGGGCCTTGGCTTCCAGCGGCGGCAGGCTGGTGTCCAGCCGACGGATCTGCAGCCCCGAGGCGCTGAGCTGGGTGTAGTAGATCCACTTCCCGTCCGGCGTGGCCGTGGGATTCCAGGCGGCGGCGAGGGTGCGCGTCAGCGGCTTCCCAGCGGCGTCCACCAGGTTCCAGATGCCGTCCACTTCCTTCCAGGCGACCGTGTTAACGGTGGGCTTCGACTGGGCAGCTGTGGGCTGGGGTGCCTTCCCGGGCTGCCACTGCCAAGGCTGGGCCTGCAGCACACCCTCGCCATCCGCCAGCCGCAGCTGGAAGGCCACGGTGCCCGCGGAGCTCCACACCGGCTTCCAGGGCAGGGCGCCGTGGATCCGGCCCAGGCGCTGGTTGGGGGCCACCACGGGCGCCACAGGCGCGCGGTCCACCGGCTCTTCCGGGTCCTTGGGCTTGGCCTTCTTGGCCACCGGGGCCTTCAGATCCCAGACGTAGAGGCCGGGCTTCTTGGGATCCAGCACCCGGGCCAGGAGCTTGGTGCCGTCGGGGCTCAGGGCGAGGCCTGTGACCTCCCCCTTCAGCTGGGTGAACAACTCTCCTTCCCGCAGGCCCTGGGCCTTCACGCGCCGCTCCAGCTCCAGAGCCGTGTGGGTCAACTCCGCGCAGAAGCGCTGGTAGCCATCTTTGGGCCCGAAGCCAAAGGTAGCCAGGAAGGCATCATCAAACTTGCGCTTTCCGGCCAGCCGGGTCCACAGGGCCTGGAAGATCTTGGGGTCAGCAGCCCTGGTCTCCAGCCACTCCAGGTAGGCGCTGCCCCCCAGGTAGGCCATGCTGCCGCCCAGGAAACCCTCCACGCCGCTGAGGGCCTCGTAGGCGGGGAGCTTCCCTTCCAGGGCCCACTGGCGCAGCACCCCAGCGCGGACCGCGCTGTGGGGGCGGCCACTGCCCGTGAGCTTGCCTTCAATGAGGGTGGCGTAGCCTTCTGTCACCCAGCGGGGGGCCTTCTCGGGCAGGGGCCCCATGACGGCGGTCCAGCGCTGCCAGAGGTTGGGCTTCCGTTGGGGACGCAGCAGGTGGTGCATGTGGCCCAACTCGTGGGTGACCAGCAGCTCCGCCCAGCCATGGTGGTGGCCAATGACGGAATCCGGCTCCGGCGCCGTCTTCCACAGCACGACGTGGGGCCGCTCAAGGATGGGCCAGGCCATGCCGTTCGGCTCCATGACGGGGTCCAGGATCACGATGTCGATGGGCTTCTCGTAGACGAAGCCCACAAGCTCCAGATACTGGGCGTGGATTCCCTCTACCTGGCCCGCCACCTCTCGGCCGAAGGCTTCGAAGGCGGCCGGGCAGTGGATGCGGTAGTGGGGCGTGGTGAAGGTCAGCCAGGCTGCGTCCGGCGCCTGGGTGCGGGGTGCCGCCTGCACCAGGGCGGGCAGAAGGAGAAGACTGGAGAGGAGGGTTCGGTGGCTCATCCCTCCAGTCTGACCGCAGCCGCTGCGAAAGGCTCTCAGCTATCGGCTGTCAGCTGTCGGTGAAAGAAGGGCGAGGTTGGGGTCAGTCCGCCGCTCTGGGCTTGGCGTTTGATAGCTGGCGGGTGGGCTCTCGGCTATCGGCTTTCACCTGTCAGTTGTTGGGCCTGAAACGCCCCCTGAATCCCGCCCGGACCTTCTTGCACCGACAGCTGACAGCCGATAGCTGATAGCTTTTACCCCATGTCCAGAATCCGGATCCTCAGTGACCAGGTGGCCAACCAGATCGCGGCGGGGGAGGTGGTGGAGCGACCCGCCTCGGTGCTGAAGGAGCTGGTGGAGAACGCCCTGGATGCCGGGGCGGGGCACCTGGAGGTCACCTGGGAGGAGGGCGGGAAGCGCCTGCTGGAGGTGGCCGACGATGGCTCGGGCATGGCCCGGGACGAGCTCTACCTGGCCCTCGAGCGCCACGCGACCAGCAAAGTGCGCACGGCCGAGGACCTGGGCCACCTCGACACCTTTGGCTTCCGCGGCGAGGCCCTGCCCAGCATCGCCAGCGCGAGTCGCTTCGACCTCACCAGCGCCGAGGCCGAGGGAGCCGGTCACCGCCTGCGCTGCGAGTTCGGCGTCATCAAGGAGGTCACGCCGACGCCCCGCAGCCGGGGCACCACGGTGACCGTCCGGGACCTCTTCGCCCAGCTGCCGGCCCGGCGCCGCTTCCTCAAGTCCACGGACACAGAGCACGCCCAGCTCTGGGGTGTGGTGGCGCGGCTGGCCCTGAGCTCGCCCGGTGTCCACTGGATCCTCCGGCCCGACCGGGGCGCCCCCCTGGTGCTGCCCCCCGTGGACGATCCCGGCCAGCGCCTGGCGCCTCTGCTGGGCGACAAGCTGGGGCGGCTGGTGCCCTTCGTCAACGGCGAGGCCCCCTGGCAGCTGCGGGGCTTCGTCTCGCCGCCGGACCTCAGCTTCCGGGACCGCAACCGTCTGTATCTCTTCGTCAACGGCCGGGCCGTGCGGGACCGCCTGCTGCTGGCCGCCCTTTCCGACGCCTGGTCCGGCACCTTCGCCAAGGGCAGCTACCCGGCCGCGGTGCTCTTCCTGGAGGTGCCGCCCGAGGCCGTGGACGTGAACGTGCATCCCACCAAGGCTGAGGTCCGCTTCCGGGAGCCCCAGCGCATCTTCGCCTGGGTGCGCAGTGCGGCGGAGGAGGCCTGGGCGAAGCTGCGCGGTGGCCTGGCTTCGGTGCTGGAGATGCCCCCCAAGCCCCTGGACGCCGAGTTCGATCTGGATCCCTCGCGTCGGGCCACGCCCCAGCACCCGAGGCTGTGGTCCGATCACTCCGGCGGCGGCCTGGCCGCCTATCAGACCCTGTCGGACGCTTTCGAGACCCGGCCCCTGGACACGGTCTACGCCTATGAAGCGGCCCCCTCGGGGGTGGCCGAGGGGATCGAACCCGGCTGCGCCATCCGCTACCTGGGGGCCTTCCAGCAGACCTATCTGGTGGCGGAGGTCACCGGGGCGGAGGGCCCCGAGCTCTGGATCATCGACCAGCACGTGGCCCACGAGCGGGTGCTCTTCGAGCGCCTCTTCCTGCGCCGCCACGCCCCGGCCATCCAGCCCCTGCTGCCCCCCCAGGTGGTGCAGCTGGGCCCCGAGGCCCTGGCCCGCCTGACCCCCTTCCTGGCCGAGCTGGAGGCTGCGGGTGTGGAGGTGGACGCCTTCGGAGCGGACGCCTTGGTGGTGCGCGGCCTGCCGGACTTTCTGGCGGATCGGGACCCCCAGGCCCTGCTGGAGGACCTGCTGGCCCGGCTGGAGCAGGAGGGCCGCGTGGACCTGGACACCTTCCGCCGCGACCTCAACGCCGAGCTGGCCTGCCGTGCCGCCATCAAGAAACACCACGCCCTGCCCCCGGACCTGGCCCTCCGCCTCATCCAGGACCTCCTGGCCTGCGACGTCCCCAACACCTGCCCCCACGGCCGACCCATCCTCAAGAAGCTGAGCCTGGCGGAGCTGGAGCGGAGCTTCGGGCGCAGGGTATGAGCCTGTATCAAGCCGGATTCCCGGTGTCCTGCCCTCCCAGCCGCTCCGCAACGAGGTCCACGCCCAGCCGCTTCGCCGTGGCGTAGAGCGCGGGCCGGGCCAGGCCGAGGGCTTGGGCGGCTTCAGCGGCGCGGTGCCCGCAGGCCTGCAAGGTGTCCACCAGGAGGCGGCGCTGATAGGCGCGAGTGGCTTCGTCCCAGGAGCGGGCCGGTGGGAGCTGCGCCTCCAGCTCCGGGAAGTGCCGGGGTCGGAGGGTGCCCTCTTCGCAGCGCAGCACGGCGCGCTCCAGGGCATGCAGCAGCTCCCGCACGTTGCCTGGCCAGGGCAGGCGCGCCAGGGCCTGGGGCAGGCCCGGGGCCAGGGCTGGGATGGGCCGCTTCATGGCCTGCGCGGCCCGGGCCGCGAGTCGCGGGACCAGGAAGGGGAACTCGTGGCGGCGAGCCGCCAGGGACGGCAGCCGCAGCACCGCGCCCTGGAGCCGGAAGAGCAGGTCCCGCCGGAACGTGCCCGCGGTGGCGAGGTCCTCCAGGGCCCGGTGGGTGGCGGCGGCAAAGCGCACATCCACCTTCACGGCATGGTCCGACCCGACACGACGGACCTCGTGCTCCTGGAGTACCCGGAGCAGCAGGGACTGCAGACGTGGCGACAGGTCCGCCACCTCATCCAGGAAGAGGGTGCCGCCCCGGGCCATCTCGATGGCGCCCCGGCGGTCGCGGTCTGCGCCGGTGAAGGCGCCCTTCAAGTGGCCGAACAGCTCGGATTCCAGCAGGCCTTCGGCGAAGGCCGAGCAGTTCACGGCCACCAGTGGGCCGGTCCGGCCCGAGCGCCGGTGCAGCTCCTGCGCCGCCAGCTCCTTGCCACTGCCGGTGGGACCCAGGATGAGCACTGGCAGCTCCGAGGCCGCCACTCGGCCGAGCTCCCGCAGCACGGAGGCCAGGGGCTCGCTGCCATCCGTGAGCAGCAGGCCGCCCTCGACCGCTGCTTCGACCGGTCGCTGGGCGCGGAGCAGCGCCAGCCAGGGGGCGAGCAGCAGGGGTTCGAGGGCAGGGACCACGGCGCTGTCCAGGGCCTGGGCCAGCAGCACAGCCCCGACCAGGCAGCCCTCCCAGGTCAGGGGGTGGCCCCGCCAGAGCCAGGTGCCGTGGCTGAAGGGGGCCAGCTCGCCCTCCTTGGCCAGTCGCCCGAGGGCGCCCTCGGGTGGGGCCGCCCCGGTGCCCAGGGTCTGCAGCTGGCCGGCCTCCTCCCAGGCGATCCAGGTGGGGGCCGGGCGCCCGGCCAGCCAGGTCTGGAGCAGCACCAGGGGTGCTGGCGCGGCCGCCGAGCTGACCGGCGGCCAGAGCTCCGCGAGCCGCCGCTGGTGCCGGGTCGAGGCGGCCCGGTCGGCAATGGCCTGGAGGCCGAGCAGCGCCTCGGCCCCCCGCTCCGTCGGCACCCGCTCCAGCACTTGGAGACCCAGCTCCAGGCGCATGATCTGGGTGGGGCAGGTCCGCCAGGCTGACCAGAAGGCTTTGGAGTCCCCGCCGCCGCGGAAGAGCCGGTGCGCCTCCCAGCTGAGCCGCGTCTCCGGATCCGTCTCAGGGGGCGGCGACTCGGTCAGGGGGCCGAGGGCCGCGGCGAAGAACTGGGTGTAGGGGTGGTCCCCAGCCCGGCCCAGCCCCTCCCGTACCAGGCTCCAGTCCTCCCGATCGGCGCCATGGCTGGCCAGGAGTCCCCACCCCTCGGCGAAGGCCGGGTGGGCCTCCACCAGGGCCCGGATCCGCTCCAGCGCCACGTGGGGCTCCAGCTGGATTTCGGCCAGCTGGGCGGTCTCCATGGCCTGCCAAGGCTGGGGGAGGGGGCCACGCTGTTGGACCCAGCGGCCGTGGGCGGGCAGATCCGCCCACTGGAGCGCGGTGACCGCGGCATTGGAGGCGGCCCGCTCGGCCCAGCCCCTGGCCCCTAGTCGGCCAAAGTGGGCGTGGGCGAGGGTGAAGGCCCGCAGGGCAGCCTCGGGTTCCAGAGACCGAACGGCGAGCTGGCCCTTGGCCATCCAGTGGAAGGGATCCGCGCAGGGATGGGCGCGGACGCCCCAGGCCGGGTAGCCAGCTTCGGCAGTGGGTGGCAGCCCGCCCCAGCGCACTCGCAGCCGGTCCCAGGTGGGGTGTCCGACCGCGGGCGGGGGCGCCGGTCGGGGTCCGGCCTCCTGGAGGTCCGCCGCCAGGGAATCTGACCAGCCTGCGGGGGGATCGGTCGGGAGCTGCAGGTGCAGGACCTTCGTCAGGGCGGGGTCTGGCGGCGCCCCGGCGCCCATGTTGCAGGGGACCAGTGGCCCCAGTCCCAGGGGCGAGGCGCCAGGCGCCCGGGCCCAGGAGCGGAGCCCCGGCGCCAGCATCCAGGCTCCCCCGGGCAGCTCTTGCAGCCACGGGCAAGTCTGGTAGGGGCGCAGCTCCTCGGGCAGGGAGGTCAGCAGCAGGGGCTGCGCATGGCGCTGGAGGACGGGCCAGGGGAGTTCTGGCTGCAACGGACCTTCCGGCAAGAGGCGGCCGTCCGCGTCCTGGTGCCCCAGAAGCTCCTCCCACCAGCCCAGGGGCAGGGCTCGGCACGCGGGGGGAACCAGGTCCAGGAAGGGTGGCAGCTGCAGCGCGCCCTGGTCATCGACGGCACCGAGCACCGCCACCCACCTCAGCCGCCGGGGCAGATCCAGCAGCACGGAACCCGCCGCCATCCAGGGCGTGCCGTCGCCCTCCAGCAGCGCCTCCCAGGCCCAGGCGAGGAGCTCGTCTTCCCGGGCGCCGCGCCGGATCGCGGCCACTCCGGGGCTGCCGTGGCGTAGGCGGGCGATCCAGAGCGGATCAGGCCGGGGATCGAACCGGCTAGGAGCTTCCGAGACTTGGGGCCCCGTGGAGCGGTGGGCCTCCTGTTCCAGGCGAGGCCAGCGTCCCTCCCGGCCGCCCAGGAGCCAGGCCTGGCTGATGGCGGCCAGAGCCCAGGGTGCATCGCCCCAGCGGCGGCCGCGATCGAGTCCCCAGGGTGCCTTCCAGTCGCCCAGCCAACCGGCTCTCAGCACCCGAGCATGCCTTGCCAGACCTCCCAGAAATCCGGGAAGGTCTTGCCGACACAGTGGGGATCCTCCAGCTTGCCCCCCCAGCGGAGGGCGCCCACGGCCGCGGCGAAGGCCATGCGGTGGTCGTTCCGGGGATTGAAGGGCGCGCGGGGCGCGGTGGGCTTTCCGGGGGTGATGCGCAGGGTGTGGTCGCCGAGGATCTCGGCCTGCCCCCCCAGCCAGCGGACCAGCTCTGCGGAGGCGTCCAGGCGGTCGCACTCCTTCAGAGGCAGGGTGTGCAGGCCGCGCAGCTCAGAGGGACCGGGAGCCAGGGCCGCCAGGGCCGCCAGCACGGGTCCGAGGTCCGGGCACTCCGTCAGGTCCGCGTCCAGGCCGCGCTGCAGGTGACCGGAGACCTCCAGGCACTGGGCCTCCACCCAGGCGGTCTGGCAGCCGGCGGCAGCCAGGATCTCGACCATGGCGCGGTCCCCCTGGGCGTCCCCGCGATCCAGCGGGCCCGCCCGCAGGCTGCGGCCGGAGACGGCGGCGGCGGCGAGGAAGGCGGCCGCGCCACTCCAGTCTCCGGGCAGCTCCAGGTCCTGGGCTGAGAGGCTGCCGCCGGGGAGGTGCCACCGGCCAGGCTCAAGCACGGCCGCGCAGCCGAATCGTTGGAGCCACTGCGTGGTCAGGTCGAGGTAGCTGGAGCTGGCCACGGAAGTCCAGGTGAGGGTGCTGTCCTCGGGCAGGGCGGCCGCGGCCAGGGCCAGCCCTGACAGGAACTGGCTGCTGAGCCGGGCATCGACGCGGAGCTCCAGCCGCCGGGGCGGCTCTGGAGCGGGTTGCAGCCAGGCCCCGGAGGCATCCGGGGTCCAGGTCGCACCGAGGGACTGGAGGGGACCCAACAGGGGGCCCAGCGGCCGCTCGAACAGGCGGGGATCGCCCTCCAGGCGCAGGGGCCCCCGTGCCGTCAGGGCCAGCCAGGGCAGCAGGAACCGCAGGGTGGTGCCCGAGGCGCCAAGCCAGAGGGGCGTCTCGGTGTGGGGCCGCGTGCCCCCTACCAGCCGCCAGCCATCGGCGCCCTGCTCCAAGGGGAAGCCGAGACCCCGCAGGGCCTGGCGCATCCAGCGGGTGTCCTCGGCCTCCAGGCCGCCCCGGAGGCTGCTCGCACCCGGGGCGATGGCCGCGAGCAGCAGGGCCCGGTTGGTGACGGACTTGGAGCCGGGCACCCGCACGGGATGCAGGGCTTCGCCGGGACCGAGCCGGTTGTCCTCAGGCAGTGACATAGGCATGGGGGCAGGTTGCCGCGAGGCGCCCCCCGGTGCAAGCGCTAAGAGCGGGGTCGAGAATTTCCGCCAGGCGACCTAGGAGATGTTCTCGAGGATGGGCTTGGTGATGCGCTTATCGGTCACCAGGGTCCACTTGTAGACGCCGAAGAAGTCGATGGGGCGCTTGTATCGGAGGATGATGGTGCAGGTGCCAGCCTCGCCGTTGCTGACCTTGGTCACCCGGACGGCGCTCTTGTCCGTCAGGACCTCGACCACCCCGAGCTCCCGGGCCTTCTCCTTGACTTCCCGCTCCAGGACCTCGACGGACTTGCGCCCACCACCGGCGGCAATGAAGTCGCAGGCGTCGATCAGCTCGCTGTTGCTGTAATAGACCGGGACGGCCTTGAAGGCCGCCGCGCCCAGCACGCCGAGCACGAGCAGGGTCGCCAGGCACCCGATCTTGCCTTCACCGCGCTGACTACGCATGGGAACCTCCTAATCACCTCAGGTCTTCAAGGGCCTGCCGGGCGAGAGGAGCGACCAGAGGGCCCTCGGGGCCGAGGAGGGTTGCCTGAGGATACTTCAATGCCTGGCGGAAAGCCTGCGCAGCTTCTGACTGGTAGGCCGGACCCAGGTGGATAAAACAGAGACCCGTGTGGTAGTCAATGGTGCCCTGGCTGACCCCACGCACGGTGGTGAGCCGCGCGTCGCGGAGCAACTCGATGGCCTTGTCGTAGCGGTGGAACTGCATCAGGGCCAGGGCCATGTGGAGCTTCAGCAGGTTGGCCTCGTCCCCCTTGGAGCCGGCATACTGCAGGCGCAGGTGGCTAAGCACGGCGGGGTAGCAGAGCTCGGGTGAGCCCAGGGGCAGTTCCACGGCTTCCTGGAACACCGGCAGCGTCAGGGCGGAGCCTCCTTGGCTCAGCGAGAGGGGTCCCTTCGCGGACCCCAGTTGCTGGCGGAGGGCCTCGGCGGAGGGCAGGGGCTTCCCTCCGACCTGGACCAGCGGCTGGCCGGTCTGAATCCCCGCCTTGAGGGCCGCCTCCGAGGCCGCGAGCACCCAGGGACCGGCTTCTCCCGGTACGTCCAGGAGGGTGAGGCCAAGGCCGGGCTCCGAGAGGCGCGGCAGCGTGTTGAGGCGGGTCGCGAGCTTGCCGAGGGGATCCTGTTCCAGGGGTTTCACCACGACTCGTTCCTCCTCACCGTCGAGGGTGGCGAGGACCAGCTCCACGCGGTGGATGACGGGATCCTGGACCGGGGTGGCGATCAGGATCAGCTCCGCCTCGCGGGAGGCCTTGAGGCGGGCGAGGGCATCCCGGGGGGCTTCGCTCGGGCGGGCGGCCAGGAAGGCGAGCTGCTGCAGGCGGTCCCCCAGGGCTTCCAGCAGGGCCTGGAACCGGGCGCGGCCTGTGAAGTCTCCACCCTCGAGCCCTGCGAAGGCGAGGCGGGGCTTTGGCCGGACTTCGAGATCGAGGGCCTTGCCATCTTCCAGGGTGACGCGCCGGGAGAACCCGCCCCCAGGGAAGCGCACCAGCAGGTCGTAGGAGCCCGAGCAGACCAGGGCTTTCACCACGGGCAGGGGGCCGAGACTCTGGCCCGAGAGGAAGAGCTCGCCACCGGGCCAGGCGGAGGCCACGGACAGCGAGCCCTTGGAGGCCTCCATGCGGAGGGCTTCGAGGGTGTGATCCGCCGGGGGGGTCGCCAGGTCTTCGCCCAGCTCCAGGATCCGGGTCCGGAAGCAAGGGGCGCGCAGCTCCAGGCGGTGCTTGCCGGCGGGGAGCTCGGGGATGACGAAGGCCGCGGAGAGATCCTCGGGCCGCAGACCCAGGGGGGTCGCCAGCACCGCGGCTTCGGGCCCGGCCTTCCCGGCGGTGTGGCCGAGGCTCTTCCCGTCCAGGAGGATCTCAATGTCGCTGGGCTGGACGTAGAGCGTGAGGGTGGACGCGATGCGCTCGAGCTTGAACTCGGCTGTCTTCACGTCCTTGGGGCCGAGCTCCACCGTGAGCTCCGCCGGGGTGTGCCCCGGCCGCGCATAGGCCAGCTTGTGGATGCCGAAGGGCAGGTACTTCCGGGGCAGGGCGGACACAGCCTGACCGTCCACGCGCAGCCGGCCGCCCTCAGGCGCGAGGCTCAGCTTGACCAGGGCAAACTTCTCGCCCTTCAGGCGGTCGAACTGGGCGGCGAGGCGCTGGGAGGTGAGGGCGCGGTCCACGTCGAAGTCCGGGTTGAGGTCGATGAGGGCCTGGAGCCGCACCTGGGCGCGGGGCTTGTTCTGGGGGCTGCGGTCATCCAGGACTGCGAGCCAGTTGTAGGCCTCGCAAAGCATCTGCACGCCCTCGGGTTCCAGCGCGATGCCCTTGGGCGCGAGGGCGGCCACGACGCTGTCGAAGCGCTGCGTGGCGCCTTCCCGGTCGCCCTGGGTGGCCCACAGAGACTTGGCCTGGAGGAAGGCGTCCTTCACGGCGGCATCCTGTCCCAGGAGGAGGCCGCAGAGCAGGGGCAAGAGGAGGCAGAGGCGAAGGCGCATGTCAGTTCAGCCGGAGCAGCAGGTCATTGCGGCGGTCGCAGAGGATCAGGCCGCCGGAGCGGTCCAGGACCAGGGAGGTGATGCGACCCGTGATGCCGAGGGCCTTGAAGGTCGCCTGCCGGAGCACGGTACCATCCGGGCCGTAGATGACGACCCCTTCGCCGAACTCGCCCCCGTCCACCAGGGCCGCCACCTGTCCTGCCCCATCTGCGGCCAGGGCGGTCACGGTCCGAAAGGCCGAGGGCAGGTCCTTGCCATAGGGGACGATGGTGCGGGGCTGGCCGTCGGGATCCAGAAAGAGCAGCTTCCGGTCCGCATCCGCAGCGATGATGACCCCGCCCGTGGGGAGGGGGGCCAGGGCCGAAGCGGTAGGAGAGGCCAGGGTCCGCGCGGGACCCTCCAGCGGAAAGAGGGTCAGGGCCGGCGTCTTGGCATCGGCCACCCAGAGGGTGCCCCAGCGATCCAGGGCAGCGCCGGAGATGGCTCCGAGGGGTCCGAGGGGCAGGACCGCCGGCGTGTCTTCTCTCAGCAGGCCCGCTTTGGTGAGCAGCCAGAGCGGGCCGGAGGGTGCCGCGAAGAGCGCCCGGGTGCCAGGTGCGGCGGGTCCCTGGGGGGTCAGCTCACCCCCGTGGAGGCGGAAAGCACGGTCGAGATCGCTCTGGAACAGGAGCAGGTCCCCATCTGGCGCCAGGGCCAGGAGGATGGGTGTCTTCAGCCACTTGGTCCGGCCGGCCGGCCACGGGCCCTCGTTCTTGAGGGGGGGTTTCTGCAGGCGCTGCTTGACCAGCACGGCGGTGCGCCACTCGGCTTCCTGGGCCTCAGGGCTCTGGGGGGCCTTGGCCCGCAGCTGCTGGAGCATGCGCAGGCAGCTCGGCAGGTCGCCCAGGGCGTCCAGGACCTTGGCGGCTTCCAGCATCGCTGGAGCTGCCGCAGCGGCATCCTCGCGGAGGCGGAAGGCGTCGACAAAGAACTGGAGCGCACGGCCGGGCTGGCCCTGGTCACGCCAGGCGCGCCCCAGCTGGAGGCGTGCTTGGGCACAGGCGGCGGAATCGGGGAAGAGATCCAGCACCCGGTTGAACTCGGCCATGGCGTCCTTGAGGTCTGCGGACCGCCGGGCCTGCTTGGCCAGCAGGACGCCTCGGAGCAGCAGTCCCTCCGCGGCCTCGGGCGACTTGATATACTCCCCCCGCAGGCGGTCGAGGTAGGGCATGGCAGCTTCGGGTTTCTGCTCGATCTCCACCTGGTAGCGGGCGAGCCGCAGCAGCGCCTGGGGCGCAAAGGCGCTGCCGGGGGCGGCCTGGAGCAGCTGGGTCCAGGTCTCCAGGGCCTCCTTGTAGGCCTTGTCTGAGTAGGCCCGATCCCCGCTGCGGTAGAGGCGCTCCGCCAGTCCCGCCTCCTGGGCGGGAGTCTGGGCCTGCACCGGCATGACGCAAAGCAGCGCGGCCGGGAGTCGGAGCCATGGGGAATGGGCAGGCATTGGGGCCTCGGATCTAGAAAAAAGCATAGCCGCCCGGACTCCGATCAGGGCGCCAGTGCTTTCAGAAGCGCCTCGGGAGCATAGGGCTTGTAGAGCACCCCCATGAGCCAGGGTTCCGTGGTGCTGGAGTCGCGAGCCGCCGTGGAGAGCAGAACCTGGCGGCAGCGGTGTGTCTCGCACTGCATCTTGAGCCAAGGTCGCAGATCGCCCATGGCATCCATCTGCTCAGAGATCAGCAGGTCCACCGGGCGCTCCGTCAGGAGGGCGGCGGCCTCGGTGCGGGTGCCGGCCTCGCGGACCTCCCAGGTCTGACCCAGGGCGGTCAGCAGTCGCTTCCGGAAGAAGGAACTGGGTTCCAGCAGCAGGATGCTGTGGATGGGAGCTCGGCGGGAGATCTCCTCCTCGGTTAGGCCTAGGGCCAGGAGCGATTCCTTGGCCGCGCTGCGCAGGCCCAGACCCGTGGCGCCTTTAAAGACCTCCTTCAGGGGCTCGGCCAGCTCCGGGTGCCGGGTGAGGGCGCCGATCTCACACAGGCGCGCCTGCTCCCGCCAGTCCAGGTCCTTTCGCTCAAGGTCCTTTTGCACAAAGGCCGCGAGCTCGCCCGAGAGCTCGGTCCGCATGATGAACTCTGGATCCTGCAGGGCCTCGCGGAGGGCGAGCAGCGCGGCGGCCCGGGTGGGGCCATGGGGAGGCAGCGCCTGGACCAGGGCCCGCACCTTCTCCTCTTTGCCGGCGATGTGCGCCAGGCTGGCGCTGCGCCGGCCGAGCTCCTTTACGATGGCCGAGACCCGGTCGTTGGTTTCCCGGTCCCAGCCCCCCTTGGTCCGGAGGTCGAAGAGGAAGTCCGAAAACAGATCCTTGAGCCGGGAGTAGAGCTCTTGGTCGAAGCAGTAGAGGTGCTGGGTGGCCAGAATGGCCCGCAGCCGCTGGCCCTCGCCCTCGCGTTCATCGCAGCAGCGGGTGATGAGCTGCTCCAGGGCCGGCAGGGCGTCCTGGGGCAGCGGGCGCTCGAAGCCCGGGAAGGCGGCCAGCAGTCCCTCCGTGGACACGATGAGGACCTGCGGCAGCTTGAGGTGGATGGACTTCGCCAGCAGGCCCAGGCCCGCCTCAGGGGTGGCCAGCGCTGCCAGCGCCTCCACCAGGGCCTCCTGGAGGCGGGCGGGCTTGCCGTCGTGCAGCAGGTCCAGGAGAACCGGGGCCGCACTGGGGCAGCGGATGGCGCCGAGGGCCTCCACGGCCTCCAGCAGGAGGTCGTCCCGGACGTCGGTCCTGAGGTAGGCCGTCAGTGGCTCGGCTGCGGCCTGGGTGCCGTTTTCCGTGAAGATCCGCAGCGCCGTCCTGACCTGCTCGGGCTGGCCGGACTCGAAGAGGGCCATGACCGTCGGGAAGCTGGAGGGCAGATTGCCGAAGTGGTGCATGGCCCGCTGCCCGACCTCGACGATGCTGTCCTGCATGGCCCGCAGAAAGAAGGGCACCAGGGCGTCCTCCTCCCGGGAGCCGAGGATGTCCAGGCAGGCGGTGCGGCGCTTGGAGTCGGGGACCTGGAGGATGCGCTCCAGCCCAGCCGTGTCCTGCGCGGACACGAGGCGGCAGAAGGCGTGATCCAGGCCCACGCAGCCGGGCACCTGGTCGAAGGCCTCCTGGAGGACCGGGACGACCGGCGCGGAGGCCAGCTCGCCCCTGGTGACCTTGCGGATCAGGCACTCGCAGGCCAGGTCCAGGGTCGTGAGCAGGGCGAGGCTCTGCTTGGCAGCCGTGTCCTGGGCCTCGGTCACCATGGCGCTGAAGCGGGCGACCTTGCCTTCCAGGTGGACGGTCAGGGCTTCGGTAATGAACTGCTCATAGGGTCCCTGCACCTGGGTCCGCAGGTGCTCCAGGGGCGGGAGGGGATCCCCGGCTTCGCCGGCTTCGAGGGCCACCTGGAGGGTTCGCAGCGCCTCGTCCTCTCGGCCCTCCAGGCGCAGGGCCAGCGCCTTCGCCAGCTCGGTCCGGGCCGTGGTGCGGGCTCCGGTCTGCAGGCGGTGAGTGAGCTGGTCCAGCGCCTCGAGGTCCTTGAGGGTCTGGACGCTGTCCCGGAACAGCTCGAGCAGCGCCGGGCCGGACACCTCTCCCGGCAGCTCCGTGACCGCCCGCAGCAGCAGGCGGAAGGCCAGGGGATCGGCGCCCGAGAGGGCTCCCCAGAGGGCCGGGAAGTCTTCGGGGCCGGCCACGGCCGCCAGACCCCGGGCACCCTGATGGGCCAGGCGGGGGTTACCCTCGCCTTCCAGCAAGCGGCCCAGATAGAACGAGAGCGGCTGGTTCTCGGCCGTACCTAACTCCCGGCGCAAGATGAGCTGCCGGTCCGGGTCCGTGCGCAGGGCCGCGAGCTTCTGCAGGGCCTCCCGGGCCGAGCGGACCTCCAGTCTGCCCAGGGCGGCACAACCTTCATCGAACACCCCGAGGTCCGGCTCCTGCTGGAGCACCTGGAAGATCCAGGGCACCCACTCGGGCCAGTCGAACTTGGCCGTGAGGCCCAGGATGAACCGCTTCATGGCAATGCTGGCCGAGGCCTTGGTCAGGCGCTCCCCGAGCTCGGGCAGCGTGAACTGGCGAAGCTGGCCCATGAGCTGGTGGACCCGGACCTGGGACGCGCCATCGTCCTCAAAGTGGTTGCCGAGGCAGGCCCGGAACTCGTCCAGGGGCGTCACGGGGGCATAGCGGAGCGGGGCAGCCATGCCCTTCCCATCGGTTCGGGTCACTCCCGGGTCAAGATCCAACATGAAAGTGATAGCGTTTTCCCATGCGCGCCCTGTTCCCCGCCCTCCTGACCTTCTCCCTCCTGGCCCAGCCCCCGGCATTCCTGGAGCATCTGGAGCCCGCGGCCCGGGAGGAGGCCCGGGACATCATCCAGCGGGCGGACTTCGTCTTTGATACGAAGACCCAGCCCAAGCACGTTCGGATGGGCACCATGGAAAAGCTCTTCGACCATCCGCGGCTGGGCGCGGCCATGTGGCGCCACTGCCAGTTCGTGCCGGCCTTCTATGCCTTCACCCACCCCGAAGGGACCTGGAGCATCAACGACACCCGGGGCCTCACGGGCAGCCTGCGCCTGGTCTACCAGCGGCCCGGCCACCGGGTCTATCTGGTGGTGGGCCGGGCCGAGCGGGGGCGCCTCAAGACCCCCTTCGCTGTGGGGGCACGCATGCTGACTTCCTACAAATACTGGGAGGGGAAGAGCGGCTTCGAGACCCACTTGGAGACCTGGACCGCCCTGGACTCCGCCATCCTGGGGTTGGTGTCCCGCCCCTTCCGGGGCTACATCAAGGGGCGCCAGGATGAGTTCATCGCCTATATCAATGGCAATGTGGCCACCTTCGGCGAGTTTGCGGAGCTGAGCCCCCAGGACTTCCACGGCCCCCTCAAGCGGGATGGGGACCCGGTGGCCCTCCGCGATTTCGAGGCACTGTTCCTCAGGAGGTGAGATCAGCGCTGGTTTGGGGCGAGGGGCTTTGCCATGGGCTCCCATCGCGGTCATGCTTTGGGCACGCCGCACCGGAGTCCCACCATGTTCCAGCAAATTCTGGACAAGCTCATCGAGAACGTACCTGAGTCCCTGGCCGCGACCTTCAACGACCGGGACGGCGATCCCGTGTGTGCCCGCACCCTCCAGGTGTCCAACGAGGGCCTCCAGCTTCTGGGCGCCTACCAGCACGTGGTGAAGCGGCACCTCCAGGAGGCCATGGAGGAGTTCGACCGCGGCGAGGTCAAGCAGGTCGCCTTCGCCACCGATCAGCACTGGATCCTCATGATGGGCGCCATGGAGCAGTGCACCCTGGTGATGGTGATGCAGCGGGATGGCCTCTTGGGTCGCGCCCGCTTCTACATGGAGCAGGCCGTCGAGGCCCTCAATAAAGAACTCTAGGAGCTCTAAATGGAACGTCTTATGGGCCTGGCCGGAATGGTGGCCTTCATCGCCTTTGCCTACGCGCTTTCACACAACCGCAAGGCCATCCACTGGCGGACCATCATCTGGGGCTTAGGGCTGCAGTGGATCTTCGCCTTGGTTGTCCTCAAGGGTGATGCCCTGGCCACTCTGCTGTCCTTCCTTCCCTTCCCCCGGGGGACGGGCTGGGTGGTGCTGGCATTGATGTTCGCGCCCATGCTGCTGCGCCGCTATGCGTCTTATGAGAACAAGAAGCTCAACTGGGGGCTGTTCGGCGTCATCGTCCTGGGCCTCCTCCGGGGGAACCTGGTGGGCTCGACCTTCGACAAGATGCGCATCGTGGTGGAACACCTCATGGCCTACGCCCACGAGGGGGCCAGCTTCGTCTTCGGGTCTCTGTCCGACGGCCCCGGCAGCAAGGTGGGCATGGTCTTCGCTTTCGCGGTGCTCCCTACCATCATCTTCGTGGCCTCCATTTTCGCGGTGCTCTACTACCTCGGCGTGATGCAGTGGGTGGTCACCGCCGCCGCCCGGGCCATGGGCCGCTTCCTGAAGGTCTCCGGCGCCGAGAGTGTCAGCGTGGCCGCCAGCATCCTGATGGGACAGACCGAGGCGCCCCTCACCATCCGGCCCTTCCTGGCGCGCATGACCCGCAGCGAGCTCATGCTCATCATGACCGCGGGCATGGCCCACGTGTCTGGCAGCATCATGGTGGCCTATGTGCAGGTGGCGCATGTTGACATCGTCCACCTGCTCACCGCCGTGATCATGACCGCGCCGGGGGCCGTGATGATGGCCAAGATGCTGGAGCCTGAGGTGGAAGCCCCGGAGACCGCCGGCGAGGTGAAGGTCGACATCCCCTGCCATGACGCCAACGTCCTTGACGCGGCGGCCCGCGGTGCTTTCGAGGGCGGCCAGCTGGCCTTCAATGTCGCCGTCATGCTCATCGCCTTCATCGCGCTCATCTACCTGATCAATGGCCTGATGAAGGCTGTCCACCCCGGGTTCACGCTGGAGTGGGTGCTGGGCGGAGCATTCAAGGTTCCGGCCTTCCTCATGGGCGTGCCCTGGTCCGAGGCGGGCCAGGTCGGCGGGCTGCTGGGCAAGCGCATGGTGGTCAACGAGTTCGTGGCCTTCCTGGATCTGGGCGCCATGACCAACCTCTCCGCCAAGGCGCGGCTCATCTCCACCTTCGCCCTCTGCGGCTTCGCCAACTTCAGCAGCATCGCCATCCAGGTGGGCGGCATCGGAGCCCTGGTGCCGGAGCGCCGCGGCGACCTGGCCCGGCTCGGGTTCCGGGCCATGCTGGCTGGCACCCTGGCGAACTTCCTGAGCGCCTGCATCGCGGGTATCTTGACCTAGTCAGACGCGAACCCGCCGAGGATCAGTTGACGATTTCGGGCTCTTCCGCAGCGTCCTGGGGGGGCTCGATGCCCTGCCAGCCGGCTTTCCAGGCCACGTTCAGGGCCAGCGCCAGCAGGACGTAGGTGGTGAAGAACGCGATGAAGAACTGTTGCTGGAGCAGGATCATCATGGCAAAGACCAGCACGATGCTGAGGCTGGTGACCATGGAGGTCCGGGGGCTGGCGGCCTTCTTCTTGAAACTAGGGAAGCGGAGTGTCGACACCATCAGCAGGCCCACCAGGAAAAGTTCCAGGGCAAAGGCGTAGGCCCAGAAGGTCACCGAGGGCGGGGTGGGGTGCCAGATGATCACCGAGGCCACGCAGGCGGCTCCAGCGGGAATGGGGAGGCCCACGAAGTAGCGGGGGTCCACGGCGCTCACCTGGACGTTGAAGCGGGCTAGGCGCAGGGCCCCGCAGGCCGTGAAGACGAAGCAGGCGGCCCAGCCGGCGGCTCGGAGGTGGCTGTCCTGAATGCCCAGGTGGAAGAACCCGTAGCGATAGGCCAGGATGGCGGGCGCCATGCCGAAGCTCACCACGTCGGCCAGACTGTCTAGCTGCACGCCGAACTCCGTGGCGGTGTTGGTGGCCCGGGCCACTCGTCCGTCCAGGCCGTCAAAGACACCGGCCAGCACCAGCAGGCCCGCGGCCCACTGGAAGTAATATTCCGGCCGCGCCCCGGCGGCATTGATGGACATGACCACGCTGGAGAAGCCGCAGAAGATCGAGGCCATGGTGATGCTGGAGGGTAGTACGAACATGCCCCGCCGCATCGCACGCTGGCGACGGGCTCGGCGTTCCTCGGGGGTCAGTCGGGGTTTCATGGCCTCAGTTTCTCACATCCCATGCCCACCCGGTGGGATCCGGGCCCCGGGGGTATCCTGATCCCCTAGGAGGAGCGCTTGCAGCAGGTTGTCGTCATCGGCGGAGGACACGCGGGACTTGAGGCTGCGCAGATCGCGGCCCGCATGGGCATGGCCACTACCCTGCTGACCATGAACCTGGACCAGATCGGCCAGATGAGCTGCAACCCCAGCATCGGGGGGGTCGGCAAGGGCCACATGGTGCGTGAGCTCGACGCCCTGGGGGGGGCCATGGGCCGCCTCATCGACGCCACCGGCATCCACTTCCGCATCCTCAATGAGAGTCGGGGCGTCGCGGTGCGCGGGCCTCGGGCCCAGGCCGACAAGGTCAAATACCGCAGCGCCGCCCGGCAGCTGCTGGAGCGGACGCCCCACCTGAAGCTGCGCCAGGGCATGGCCGCCCAGTTGCTCTGGCGGGAGGGGACCCGGGGCCTTTGGGGGGTTGAGCTGCTGGACGGGTCCGTCCTCCCCTGCGACGCCGTGGTGGTCACCAGCGGCACCTTCCTGAATGGGCAGGTGCTCATCGGGGCCCGGCGCCTGGAAGCCGGCCGGGCCGGGGAGCCCGCCAGCACGCACCTGGCCCAGCAGCTGCGTGGCCTTGGCCTCCGCCATCGGCGCCTGAAGACCGGCACCAGCCCCCGGATCGCCAGCGGGTCCATCGACTTCAGCCGCCTCCTGGTCCAGCCAGGCGACAACCCGCCCCGGCCCTTCAGCTTCTTCAGCACAGCCATCCCGCAGCGGCAGGTGCCCTGCCATATCGTCCACACCACGGCCCAGACCGAGGCCATCGTGCGGGAGAACCTCAGCCAGTCCAGCCTCTACGGTGGGCACATCGAGGGGGTGGGCCCCCGCTACTGCCCCTCCATCGAGGACAAGTTCGTGAAGTTCCCGGACAAGGGCAGGCACCAGATCTTCGTAGAGCCCGAGAGCCTGGAGACAGAGGAGACCTACCTGGCGGGACTCTCCACCTCGCTGCCGCCGGAGGTGCAGCTGCGGATGGTGCGCAGCCTCCCGGGCTTCGAGGCGGCGGAGATCCTCCGCCCTGGCTATGCCATCGAATACGACAGCTTCGACCCGCTGCAGCTGCGCCGGGACCTCTCCGTGGCGGAGCTGGAGGGCGTCTGGTTTGCGGGCCAGATCAACGGCACCACGGGCTATGAGGAGGCGGCGGGGCAGGGCCTGCTGGCCGGGATCAACGCCGTGCGGTGGCTCCGAGAGCAGGAGCCGGTGGTGCTGGGCCGGGACCAGGCCTACCTCGGCGTCATGGTAGATGACCTTGTCACCAAGGGCACCGACGAGCCCTACCGCATGCTTACGGCCCGGGCCGAGCACCGCCTGGCCCTGGCCTGCGATCTGGCGGACAGCCGTCTGCTGGCCGTGGCCCGGGCCATCGGAGCCCTCGCGCCCGAGGAGCTGGCCCAGGTCGAGGCTCGGGCGGAGGCCCGGGACCAGCTGAAGGCCCGCTGCGACGAGGCCTGGGTGACCCAGACCAGTCCCTTCGGCGGCATCGCGGCGAGGGCGGGCATCCGGCTCGACGCGGGCCTGACGCTGGCGGAGCTGTTCCGGCGGCAGCGGGTCAGCCCGGCGGACGCGGATGCCTGCCTGGCTCTGCTGGAGGGCTGGAACCCGGATCAGCCCGGCTGGGACGCGGCCCGGGAGCGGGACCTGCTGCTCTTTGACCTGCGCTATGCCCCCTACCGGGACCGGGAGGCCCGCCTCCTGGAAGGTCAGAGGGCCTGGGACCATGTGCGAATTCCCTCGGACCTGCGGGTGGACAACCTCCACGGGATTTCAAGGGAAGTGCTGGAAAAGCTGGCGCTTCATCGCCCTGAGACGCTGGGTCAGGCCAGCCGGATTCCCGGGATCACCCCGGCGGCGGTAACCATCCTCCACCTGCTGATTCATCGCTCAGAGAGCATATAGTTGAATTGTGATTTTTGTCCTTGAGTTTCCATTCAGCTGGAACCTTATCCTGAGGGCAGTCGTTGACCAGGAGGTCCCCGTGACAACCGTACTCGACACCCCCGCCCCTGCCGCCAGCACTCCCCTTCGGATGTTGAAGATTGGCCAGCTGGCCGCCCGGTCCGGGATCACCGCCCGCAACCTCCGCTTCTACGCGGATGCCGGCGTGTTTGGCGAGCTGCCGCGGTCTCCCAAGGGCTACCGGCTCTTCCCCCCGGAGGCGGTGCACTGGGTCCAGATCCTGAAGGCCTCGCAGGCCGCGGGCTTCAGCCTCGAGGAGGTCCAGGAGCTGCTCCGGGCCCTCCGCCAGGACACGGCTCCCTGCGAGCATGTCCGCGAGGCACTGTCCGGCAAGCTCGCCGTCCTGGAGAGCCGCCTGTCGGAGATTCAGCTCCTGGTGGACATCCTGCGGAACACCCTCGGGACCCCCGACGGCTTCAGCCGGGACCTGGGCTGCAACCTGATGGAAACGCTGCTGCTGGAGTCGGCGCGGCTGCCCGCCCTGGCTGAGCACAGAGCCTGAAAACGTGAGGAGGCAAGGATGAGCGGTGTGGTGTATCGAGTTCAGGGCATGACCTGTGGCGGCTGTGCGAAGCACGTGGAGAAGGCACTCAAGGGGGTCGCCGGCGTGACCGCCGTGGCAACGGACGTGGCCAAGGGCACGGCGTCGGTGGAGGGAGAGGCATCCTACGAGGCCCTGGCTGCAAGTGTGGCCGAGGCGGGATATGAGATGGTGGGTCCGGCCTGAACCCCGGGCCCGGAGGGAGCACCTTGGGCCAGCAGACCTACACCGTCTCGGGCATGACCTGCGCGGCCTGCGTTCGCCACGTGGAGAAGGCCCTGAAGGCCACGCCGGGCGTGGCCGCGGCGGCCGTGAACCTGGCCACCCATACGGTGACCGTGGAGGGCACCGCGACGTTCGAGGCCCTGGTTCTCCAGGCGGAGGATGCCGGCTACGGGCTGGCCGTGATCGAGCCCGACGCGCCCAAGGGCGATGGCCTCGCGCCCGCCCGGCGGCGCATGCTCCTGGCCCTGGTGCTCACGGCCCCCATGCTGGCGACGATGGTCCCGGGCCTGGGCTGGCACCTGCCGGGGTGGGTGCAGCTGCTGCTGGCCACACCCGTGGTGTTCGGGGCGGGGCTGGGCTTCTTCCAGCGCTCGCTGCGTCAGGCCCGGCATGGCCAGGCCTCCATGGACACGCTCATCGCGCTGGGCTCGGGCATCGCCTGGGCCTTCGCCGTGGGCGAGTGGTGGCGGGGGGCCCATCACCTCAGCTTTGAGACGGCCGCGGCCCTGGTGGCCTTCCTGCTCACCGGCAAGTATCTCGAGGCCCGGGCGAAGACCCGGGCCACTGACGCGCTGAAGGCACTGCTCTCCCTCGCGCCGCCCACGGCCCTGAGGATCGAGGCCGACGACTCGTTGCTGGAGGTTCCCGTCGCGGTGCTGCATCCAGGCGACCGGGTGCGGGTGCTGCCAGGCCAGGCGGTGCCTGCGGATGGCCGGGTGAGTGTCGGCCTGGCGGAGGTCGATGAGTCCATGCTGACCGGCGAGCCCCTGCCGGTACCCAAGGGGCCTGGTGAGGCGCTGGTGGCGGGCACGGTGGTGCATGGCTCAGCCCTGGAGCTGGAGGTGCTCGCCGTCGGTGCTGACACCCAGCTGGCCCGCATGGCCGCGCTGGTGGCCCAGGCCCAAGGCTCCAAGGCCCCGGCCCAGGACCTGGCCGACAAGATCAGCGCGGTCTTCGTGCCGCTGATTCTGGTGCTCGCGGCGGTCACGTTCGCCGGCTGGTGGTGGCTCGGCGGTGGGTTCGCCCAGGCCTGGCGCCCGGCGGTGACGCTGCTGGTCATCGCCTGCCCCTGCGCCCTCGGGCTGGCCACGCCGATGGCGGTGATGGTGGGGCTCGGCGCTGCGGCCCGGCAGGGGGTGCTGGTGCGCGATGCCGCCGCCCTGGAGGCCCTGGGGCAGGCCACGGACCTGGTCTTTGACAAGACAGGAACCCTAACGGAAGGCCGTCCCCGCCTGCGCCAGATCATCTCTTGTACGGGCCTGCCAGAGGCCAGCCTCCTCGCGATCGGGGCGAGCCTGGAGCGGGACTCGGAGCATCCCATCGCCCGCGGCATTCGCGCGGCCCATGCCGGGGCGGACCTTCCGGTCCAGGCCTTCCGGGCGCACCCGGGGGGCGGCATCACGGGGGAGCTGGAGGGCCAGGCCTGGCGCCTGGGCAGTGCCACCTTCTTGGGGACGGACTTCCCTCCGCTTGAAGAGGATGGCATCGCCGTGGGGCTCGCGAATGCTGCGGGGCTCCAGGGGGTGTTCATCCTGGGAGACCGGCTCCGTGCCGAGGCACCTGGCGTGGTGGCTCAGCTCAAGCAGCAGGGCCTGCGCCTGCACTTGCTGACCGGTGACCGGGCCGCACCGGCCAGGGCCATGGCGGCGGCTGCGGGCATCACGGAGGTCACAGCCGAAGTGCGTCCGGAGGCCAAGCTGGCGCACCTGAAGTCGCTGCAGGCCCAGGGTGCGGTGGTAGGTTTCGTGGGCGATGGGGTCAATGATGCTCCAGCCCTGGCCCAGGCGGACTGCGGCATCGCCATGGGTTCCGGCGCGGGTGAGCAGGGCACGGGGGCCGCCATGGCCGCGGCGCCGCTGGTGCTGCTGCGGCCGGGCCTCGAGCCGATCCTCGCGGCAAGGCGGCTGGCGCTGCGCACCCATCGGGTGATCCGGCAGAACCTGGGTTGGGCCTTCGGCTACAACCTGCTGCTGGTGCCCCTCGCGGCCTTCGGGCAGCTTGAGCGCTTCGGTGGCCCCATGCTGGCCGGGGTGGCCATGGGTCTGAGCTCCCTCACGGTGGTGCTCAATGCGCTGCGCCTGAGGCGTTAGAGTCTCTGCGCCAGGCTCTTTAGGTAGGCAATGAACTCGGGACGCAGCTCGTCGCGCTTGAGGGCGAACTCGATATTGGCCTTCAGATAGTCCAGCTTGTTGCCCGTGTCGTAGCGCTTGGCGGGAATGGGCGCGGCCACCAGCCGCCCCTCGCAAGCCAGGGCGGCCAGTGCGTCGGTGAGCTGGTACTCGCCCCCGACGCCGGGCTCCAGCGCGGCCAGGTGCTCGAAGACGCGCGGCTCCAGCACGTAGCGACCCACCACCGCCCAGCGGCTCGGGGCATCTTCGGGTGCGGGTTTTTCGACAATGGTTGTCACATTCCAGGAAGTACTGCTGTTGTCCGTGGCGTTGACGATGCCGTAACGGGAGACATGGTCGAGGGGGACTTCCTGCACACCCACCACGGATTTCCCGGTGGCGTGATAGGCGGCGATGAGGGCATCCAGCGCCCTGTCCTGTTCATCGAAGACATCGTCGCCCAGGAGCAGGGCGAAGGGTTCGTCGCCGACGGCGTAGCGCGCGCAGAGGACCGCGTGGCCCAGGCCTAGGGGTTCCCCCTGGCGTACGTAGGCAAAGTGGGCCAGGTGGCTGATGCCCCGGACCAGCTCCAGGTCCTCCTGCTTGCCTCGCCGTCGCAGGGTGTCCTCGAGCTCAAAGGCGACATCGAAGTGGTTCTCGATGGCAGCCTTGCCCCGTCCGGTCACCAGCACCAGGCTCTCGATTCCCGCCCGGATGGCCTCCTCGACCACGTATTGGATGACCGGCGTATCCACTAAGGGGAGCATTTCCTTGGGTTGGGCCTTGGTGGCAGGCAGGAACCGGGTGCCAAGCCCCGCGACTGGAATGACCGCTTTCCGGAGGGTCTTCATGGCAGCTCCATGGGGCCATGATGGCCTAAGGCGTAGTGGTGGCGGAAGGTTCTGGCCCCACGATGTAAATTTTTTCTTGCGTCAACGGGCACAGGTGTTAGTCTGAATGTCCTGCGCAGTTGAGGCTGCGGGGTGCAAGGAGCGGCCGGAAGGCAGTTTCGACCATGTGTAAGCATGGGGGCGTCTTTGAAAAC
>Ga0194052_1000156_pt1 | contig 48046 bp, 49 predicted proteins | sample SepL226m_MetaG_FD_160117 | JGI IMG/M metagenome (GOLD analysis project Ga0194052, IMG submission 160117) | Anoxic zone freshwater microbial communities from boreal shield lake in IISD Experimental Lakes Area, Ontario, Canada - Sep2016-L227-6m | ecosystem: Environmental > Aquatic > Freshwater >...
AACTTAACCAGTCAGGAATTCGAGATCGCTCCGTTCTACAACGTCGACAAGGTTCGGATACTGCCCAATGAGAACCCACTGTCGCCGGGCTATGAGGTCATCTCGGTACCGGCAGGCCAGACGTTCGGGTTCAATGTCGACTACACCGGTATCACCCTGAGTTACGGCGGCAGAACGGTTTACAAGCTGTACCCGCCTGGCTTGGTGGCTAATGTCTGGACAGCCGCGCGGGTTAGTGGATGGTTCGGTGGCAACGAGGTAGCTCCCCGAACCCTCTCGTATTTCATCAACCTGAACTGAGTCCACTCAGCTTGAACAAGTCACAGGTGAAGGTGGCCGGACAGTGCAGGGATCAGTGATCCGAACTTGACCGTCCACGCCATCACATCGTTGCGACGCCAGCCCAATAACTGAAACGGTTCGTTTGCGGCAATCTCATCGGCTTCTGCGCGTGTAGTCACACGCAGGATGCCGATCCCATGGGGGACGGGCGCGTCGCCCGGATTCTTCGGTTCATCCATGCATGGTCCGATCAGTAGCACCGTGCCTGCGGCGATCAGGCGATGCATATAGGAGTAGTGCCACTCTAATGCTGTCATGCCATCCGGAACCTCAGGTGACGGGGAACCAGACTTGACCGGAAGCGGTGTCATCATCATCACGTAGAGCTCGGGCAGGGCATTGCTGTTGCCCTGCTGGGTCATTGCCGCAAAGTCGAACGCCTGCTCAGTCATTATCTGATCCCACGGTCCGACGTTGGATTGAGGGGATGCCGGCAACGGCGTCGTTGATGCCCCAACTCCAGATCACCTCGGGAGTGATCCGAAATCGCTGGCCCGCTGCGTCATCTTCGATCACGACGGAGCCGTAAACCTTGATACCGCGAGGAGCCCAGGGATCGGTGGAAGCCAGATCATCGACGACCACGGATGCGCGCGGATTCTTACCGATGTTCCGGTATCGAACCGTCTTGCGGATATCGAATCCCGACGTGACGATGTCATCACCATCAACCACGAACGCCACGGCTGCGATATCGGGGCGCCCCTCTGGTGAGGCGGACGCAAACCGCATCAGCGGCTGGTTGGTGAGGTAGTTCAATTCAGGGTCAGTGAACGCTCCCACTGGTCCTCCTTAGCTGTAGACGGGTGGCGGTACCACGCACCCTGGGTAACTGCCAGAATGCTTGGGGGATCGACTATTCGCAAGAACGCACCTTCAGGTGCGTTGACTGACCTGGAGGTGCCGTGACCGCAACGATGCCTATTGTCACTGCCGAAGCACCTGCAGCGGCCGTTGTCACTGCCGAAGCACCTGCAGCGGCCGTTGTCACTGCCGAAGACAACTGCGCGACCCAGGTCACGGATGCGGGACTTCGTATAGAGCCCGGTGATAGCGCTGAATGCCGAATAGTCCGTGAGTTCCTGGGCCAGCTCGGAGACAAATGGACGCTGCTGGTCATCCTCGCGCTCGGTAGCGCTCCGATGCGATTCAACGCCCTACAGCGCGCAGTGGTCGGTATTTCGCACCGAATGCTGACAGTCACCCTACGAAAGCTGGAACGCGACGGTCTTGTAGACCGCGCAACCCACACCGGCATGTCGCCGCACACGAGCTATGAGCTGACGCCCTTGGGCGGCAGTTTTATCGACCCCGTGATGGCGGTCGCGAACTGGGCTATCGGCGCGCACCCGCAGATTGAGCAGAATCGCGAACGGTTCGACCGCCGATAAGTCAATTAGCGGGTGCGGGCGCCACTGCTGCGACCGCGCGATGCTCCTGACCGGCTGCGGCTCGGCTGACTCGCGGTCGAGGCATTTCCGCGACCACGCCGGTGACCGCCGTTCTCTGGTCTGCGCGAACGGTTGGGCTGCGAATTGGTCGGCGACTTAACCACTTCGGGCGCGAGAATCCGGTGCGGGGCACTTTCCCCGACCAGTGTGTGCACGGCTTCGGAATCAGCAGCCACCCGTTGCGGGGTGACGGTGATTCCGGCCTTGCGCATCAGCGCCTGAGTCTCTTTACGCTGTTCTGGCAGAACGACGGTCACGACATCCCCGGCGCCACCAGCTCGCGCGGTGCGTCCGGAGCGGTGGAGATAGGCCTTGTGCTCGGCGGGCGGATCGATGTGGACAACAAGTTCCACATCATCGACGTGGACTCCGCGAGCCGCGATATCGGTGGCAACCAGGACAAGAACATCACCGGCGGCGAATCTCGCAAGGTTGCGGTCACGTGCCGGCTGGGACAGATTGCCGTGCAGATCAACTGACGGCACTCCTGCCTCGGTGAGCTGTTTGGCAAGCTTCTTCGCCTGATGCTTGGTGCGCAGGAACAGAATCCGACGGCTGTTGCCCGACGCTAGTCGATGTACGAGCGCCTTCTTCGAATCGACCCCATCGACGTGGAATACGTGGTGGGTCATGGTGGACACCGGGGAGTTGACCTCGTCAACGGAGTGGGTGACCGGGTTACGAAGGAACCGCGTTACCAGCTTGTCGACTCCGTTATCCAACGTCGCCGAGAACAGCATGCGTTGGCCACCGGCGGGCGTGGCGGCGAGGATCCGGGTGACCGCGGGCAGGAAGCCGAGGTCGGCCATGTGATCGGCCTCGTCGAGCACGGTGATCTCGACGCGGTCAAGGTTAACCAGACGCTGCTTCATCAGGTCCTCGAGCCGGCCAGGACAGGCCACCACGATGTCGACGCCCGATTTGAGCGCGGTCACCTGACGGCCTTGCGACACACCGCCGAAGATCGTGGTAACCCGCATGTCGTAGCACCGCGCCAGTGGCTCCAGTGCCGCGGCGATCTGGGTTGCCAGTTCGCGGGTGGGGGCCAGAATCAGTCCTGAAGGCTGGCTTGGAATGCGCTTGCCGCCCTGCAGTCTGCTGACCAGTGGGATAGCGAACGCAAGTGTCTTGCCGCTACCTGTTTTACCGCGACCGAGGACATCTCGGCCGGCAAGCGTGTCGGGGAGTGTCTCGACCTGGATTGGGAACGGCGCGGTGATGCCGAGCTTGATCAGTTCGCTGACCAAGGCATTCGGGACACCGAGTTCGGAAAAGGTTGCAGTGGTAGTCATTATGGTGATGCCTTTCAGGCAAAAGGTGTGCTTGGTCGACGACCATCAAGTCGCGCGCCTGAGCACGTGTGTGGCGAGATTGCCGGAGGGCAAAATCGATCGCCGCGAGACGTATGTGCTTGGCTGCACGGAACATCCGAATCGACGCGCAGTAGCGGAAACGCAACTGGCGCGGAGGTGAGATGAACATTCATTCCACGACGTAGGCTGGAACCACCTGTAGCGATACCAACGTTGGCCTAAGTGTAGCGCACGAAGCACCTATCCAAGCCAACGGTGTAGCGTAAAGCACATATCCCTCACATCCACCGTCTGCACTCAGCGGTGGGAATTGCCGTAAGGATCTGATGATCAGAGATTCCGACGATCGCCGCGCGGCGACTCGGCTCCGACTGACATTGGCACCGGTATTAGGTCGTGACATCGACGGCGCCTGGTGGTTGCGGACCGCGAGGACAGCCCGGGAATTACCCGAGTTGATCGCCACGCTGAAGGGCCGATTGGGCGAGATCGTTGATATCAATGTCAACTGGTCATTGGACGGGCCGCCGCGGATGACCTTCTACGGCGGGGAGTGCAAACGCCAGCCGGTGATGACACTCACCGGAGCCACCGCGGAAATTAGCTTATTAGTGGTCCCGTGCACGACCAGCGCTGCTTTGGCGGTGATGATTCTGCGCCAGGCTGCCAGACTGCCGATCGAGTCATTTCATATGGATAGCGAAGCGTTCAGAACTGCCGAGGGAATCGTGCTCGCCGCGCGTACTCAGCGGTTACCACGCCAGATCATAACCGCCGAGCCGGTGGTCAATTCTCCACAGTGATTTTGCGGGCACTGGATTTGGTATTGCACGAGCCCCAATGATCCATTTCTCTGCAATCTCGCCAAGGTTTTTCCGTACAATCGCGTCATGGAAAAGAGGCTATTTTTCGCCGGTGTGATTCTCACGGGAATGTTAACCGGGGTTGCGACGGCGTCCGCCGAGCCGCCAGATACGACGTCCGCGAGCGTAGAAGACCTCATCGTCACGATCCCCACACTCAGTGGCCAGGGGGTCGACACATTTGCACTGTCTGACGGCTTCGCGCAGAAGCAAAACCCATCACAATCCGGGGACCCAACGTATCCACCGACCACGGTTCGCATTGTCGGCGGACCGGTCCCAGGCGATGTTGAAGGTGACGGTGACCCTGATGAGGCACTTCTTCTGGTGGTCAACTACGGCGGTACCGGAAGCTTCTACTCGGCCGTCATCGCCATCAACGACGGCGATTCGTATCAGGCGTCGAATGCTTTGTCTTTGGGGGACCGGATCCAACCGGAGTCCATCGAGTTCCGCGATGGACAATTCGTCTACAACTATCTTGTTCACACGCCCGACCAAGGGGCGTCGGATATTCCTACTGTTCCAAAGACCACCTTGATCAACCTCGACACCGCAACGGGCACAATCTCCACCTCGTGACGCCGAAGACCTTCGAGCTCATAATCCTGGATGTCTTCGGGGTCCTGGTTCTAGGCGCGTTCGTCTATCTGTTCGTCTCCTATCTCGTTATGGCCCCGCATGTCGGCCCGCGCCCGCGGGTACGCCACCTAGCCGCGATGTTGCGCGAATTGTTCCTTGTGATCATCACCCAGCCGCTCGTGCCGCTGTACTACGTCACGGGCCGGGTAATGGGCTCGGGCGGCGGAATCCCGGTGATTTTCGTGCATGGCTATTTCCAAAACCGATCGAATTTCTGGTGGCTTGCCCGCCAGTTCACAAAGGCTTCGCTAGGGCCACTTTTCGGCTTTAACTATCAGTGGGTCGAGTCCATCGACGAAAGTAGCGCACGGCTCAGCACATTCGTCGAGTCCGTCTGTGTCGAGACGGGTCAGAGCCGAGTAATCCTGGTCGCGCACTCGCTCGGCGGGCTCATCGCATTGGAATACGCTCACTCGGAAGCCGGCGCAGGACGGGTTGCGGAGTGCATCACCATCGGAACACCGCACGGCGGCGTCAAGTGGCGCGGCCCGATCCTGGGCCGGGCCGGCCGGGACCTACGTGAAGGAGGGCGCTTCGTCCGCGAACGGCAATCACGTCAGGTTCCGACGCCAACACTGAGTGTCTACTCGACTCACGACAACGTGGTGCATCCACCGTCAACCAGTGAACTCGCTTCTCGTGGCGGGCGGGATCTGGCCGTCGACGGTCACGGGCATCTTTCGCTGTTGTATTCGCGGCAGGTCGCAAACGCCCTCATCGGGTTCATTCGTCACTGTGACGAATGAACCCGATGAGTCTGTGAGTTGTTGGGGGACTCAGATCCCGGGCCGACGGGCCTGGGCTCGGCAAGACCCAGAGCCGGCAGACCCAGCCACGCCAGAACGAAGGAACCCGAGACAGCTCGCGGTCGTACATTGATCATCGTGTTGCTGTCGAGAGACCGAAATTGTCACAGACATCCAACGCACCGGGCGCAACCGCATCGAGCGGGTACCACCTGAATTCGTCACTGTGACGAATTGACTCACGCCCAGGACATCGCGCCCGGAGGGGTCATGTCGGCCGGCGTTCCGATGGGTTCATCATGCGTCGCCTAGATCCTCTTGGACGGCGGTAGCTGGCCGCAGTCGTGCCACCCAGTGGTGCCGCAGATATTCGACGCGGACGACATCCGGGGAGGGTGGGAGCATCCCGGCCAGGTGGGTGAGAGTTGCGAAACTCACGATGCGGGAATGACGCGGCGCGCGTCGCGGACGTCGCACCAGCTCATAGTTATGCCGATAAGCCACATTATGTCAAGTTAGTTCGATCAGGCGTATCTGTCCCGAACACACCCCTGACCAGGCACTCCCCGCGGACGTGATGCCGTGGCCACGGTCGGCTGTAGCGTGACGAACCGTGAACTCATCCCGCGCCTCGAAGTCCGTCGTCATCGCTGCCTGTGCAACGTCGCTCACCATGATGCTGGCCGCATGCGGTTCAAAGACCGATACGTCATCGGCAAGCTCCGTCGACAAAGTGTCATCATCTGTCACGGCTCCGGCCAGTCCATGCCCGACGTCGATGCCACCCAGTGGCACGACGCCCGAATGGACGCTGACCGGAGCCACCGGCAGCGTGGCGGTCAGCGGGTCCACCGCGACCACTGCCCCGCTCGTTAAGGTCGATACCCCGTTCAGCGTCACCCAGACCCAGGTGCACACACTGCAGGCTGGCGACGGTCCGATCGTGGCGCCCACGGCGACGGTGTCGGTCTGCTACATGGGTGTCAACGGACGTGACGGCTCCGTCTTCGACAGCAGTTACGAACGGGGTGCCCCGGTTGAATTCCCGCTGACCGGTGTGGTGCCGGGATTCCAGAAGGCCATTGCCGGACAGAAGGTCGGATCCACGGTCGCTGTCGCCATGGTCTCCGCCGACGGCTACCCCGACGGGCAGCCCAGGGCCGGAATCCTCCCCGGTGACTCACTCATCTTCGCGATCAAGATCCTCGGCGTCACGGGCTGAGCTGAGACTGGCATCCATGAGCCTGGTCACCTATGAATTGCGCGACCACATCGCCACCATCACTCTCAATCGGCCCGAGGCCCGCAATGCCATCAACGGTGAACTGAGGGAGGATCTGAACGCGGCCTGGAACAGGTTCCGCGATGAAGAGGACGCCTGGGTCGGCGTCCTCACCGCGACCGGCGACGTCTTCTGCGCCGGCGCCGATCTCAAGGACGGCGCGGGTTCGGTCGGCACCTTCGGCGGCACGTTCTGGGAGAAGCCCACGATCAACTCCTTCGAAAGCGGGATGGAGCTTTTCAAGCCGACCATCGCCGCGGTGCACGGACCATGTATCGGCTACGGACTGACCGGCGTGCTGTTCTGCGACTTCGTATTCGCCAGCACCGAAGCCAGCTTCTCCTTCCCCGAGGTGTCGATCGGTATCCCCACCATCGTCGGCGCCATCCGACTACCCCAGCGGGTGGGTTGGGCCAATGCGATGGAGCTGCTGCTGACCGGAAAGCCGGTTAGCGCACAGCGTGCCAAGGAGACCGGTTTGGTGTGGAAGTTGGTCGAACCGGACGAGTTGCAGGCACAGGCTCACGCGTGGGCGCGCATTCTGACCGAAGCCGCACCGCTCGCCCAGCGGGCGACAAAAGAGGTCGCCTGGCGAACGGCCGATATGGGCTGGATCGAATCGGTCCGGTTCGGTGAGGTCATGCGCAAGGTCGCCGGCGCAACGGAGGACGTCGCCGAAGGAATGGCGGCGTGGCGGGAGAAGCGCAAGCCCCAATGGCGAGGCCGCTGACCCCTAGCGCTTCCTCAGTCGGATGATCGGTAATTCGCGGTCGGTCTTCTCTTGATATTCGGCAAAGCGCTGTGAGGCCGAGGTGATCTTCCGCCACGCGGCCTCGCGTTCAGGGCCGTGAAGTTGTTCTGCCACAACTGATTCGGTACGCCCGCTGAATTCGATGGAAACTTGGTCGGGGTGCGCAGCCAGGTTGTAGTACCAGCTCGGATTCTTCGCGGCTCCGGCGAATGAGGCGACTATCAACCAGTCTCCCTCGTCGGTAGGAAAGTAGGCCAGCGGTGACTTCCGCTCCTGCCCACTCTTGCTGCCCACTGTTGTCAGAACCAGGGACGGTAGCTCGCCGAATTTTCCGGTCTTGCGGATACGTCCGGCCGAGAACTTGTTGAACAGTTTGAGGAACTGCTTGGCAATACCCGGCTGGGAAACGCCGCGACTACCGGCGGGGGTGTTGAAGCTCATGCCATACCTACTTTCGTCGAGTCTGTCATTTCGGCCTGCTGCCGACCTCGAGTGCGGCCAGTTCGGAGGTGCCGTCGAACAGCAGTCGCCCCGACTCACGGACTTTAAGACGCAACCGACCACCGAGGTGTTCGAAGTCGGTGTCGATATTGCGCCGCTCGGCGGGCAACGGGACCGGTAGGACGTGCGGCGGCAGATGTCTGCCGTCGCCCTCCAGTTCAATCTCATAACGCAGCGACTTCCCCCGGATAAACCACTGGTTGTCGCCCACCTCGGAGCGCACCAGCACCGGCGGGGTCATGCGGATGACCTTCTCACCCAGCCTCACCACGATCCCGCTGACTTCGCGGGCGATCGGTCCCAGTGACAGCAGTCCCCCGGAGAACGCCACACATACGTCGGCATCACCGAAATCGTGTGCCTGTCCCCACCACCACCGCAATGGAAATCCCTTACCCCAGTTGCGTTCGGCGTAAATCTTGGCGTCGGCGAATGTCCAGCTTTCGTTTCCGTACTCGACTGTCCCGCTGGCTTTTCCACCCAGGTAGTACGGATGCCAGTACTGATTGAGGAACGGGATGGCCGAGAAAACGCCGCCGCCGCCGAATGCCTTGGGCCAGGTGACCGGATCAGTGACCGTCATGTTCAGTTTCAGATCACCGAGTTCGAACCGGACCCGGTCGGTGCCGACGGTGAAGTTGCCCGCAGCATCGCCCGCGGTCACCGAAAACGGCGACTCTTTGGCCCGTGCGCCCTCCAGCGCCCCGGAGCGCACTACGAGGCCGGGGTGCACTCCGACTGCGGCAGTGGACCAGTCCCCTGCCGGTTGCCGATTGACACTGCACAGTGCGATCAGAGCCCGGCCGCTGGCCTCGTCGGTGACCCGCCAGAACCAGCCCTCCATCTCGGTGCCGTGCGACGGCAACGGGTTTCCGTACGGGACGTCAGCGCCGGTACGGCGGTAGGCGTTGGTCAGAGGTTGAAGCATTGTCCCAACATATCCTGCCGGGCCTAATTGCCGAATGCCCGTAAATCTCCGCTGAGGTACTCCCCCCGGCAGGCCCGGCGGGCCAGCTTGCCACTGGTGGTGCGTGGTATCGCGCCGGCAGGCACCAGTCGGACATCGACGACTGTCACACCGTGGCGCGCCGATACCGCCTCCTGGATCGCCGCGATCGCCGATGCGGGATCGGTTCTACCGGTGCCGGGTGCACGTTCGGCGACGATCACCAGACCCGGCACGGTGAAGGCCGCGACGTAGCCGCGGCGCACCATTGCTGATGCGTCGGCGACGGTCGCCTCGATTTCCTGTGGGTAGAGGTTCCGCCCGCCGATGGTGAGCACGTCCGCGATCCGCCCGGTCACATAAAGCTCTCCGTCGACGAACATCCCCAGATCGGTGCTGCGTAGCCAGGAGGCAGCTGGGGAGACCCGCTCAGCCCGGCTGCCGACAGGCAGTCGGGATGCGAGCCGCGCGCCGAACGTGGACACGGTGTCCTCGGGTTTACCCCAGTAGCCGCGGCCCACGTTGTCACCATGCAGCCAGATCTCCCCGACCGCGTCGTCGGCTAGTTCCTCGCACGTATCGGGGTTGACGATGATGACCGACAGGCTGCGGGCCGCCTGGCCGCAGGAGACCTGGCCGATCGCATCGGGCGTGTCGGCCTGCACCGTAACTGCACGCCCTGCCGATAGTTGCTCAGCGTCGAAGAACCGCACTACCGGACACGAATCGGGTGCGGTCGTTGCCACCATCAGCGTGGCCTCCGCGATTCCATAGGAGGGTTTGATCGCGGTGGGCGGAAGTCCATGGGCTGCAAAGGCTTCGGTAAACGCTCCGATAGCACCGATGCTGACTGGTTCAGAACCGATAATCATGACGACGTTGCTCAGATCGACGTTCTCCCCCGGCGGCGGCAGTCCCTGCTGAGCCGCCCACTCGTAGGCGAAGTTCGGCGCGGCAGTGACAACCCGTCCCAGTTGTGACTCGGCGGACAGAGCGTGAATCCACCGAAACGGCCGGCGCACGAATGCGGCGGGCGACATCAGGGTGGAATACCCGCCGTAGACCGCCGGGAACCCGATCATCGACAGTCCCATGTCGTGGTAGAGCGGTAACCAACTAACGCCGTGGGTGTTTCGGTTCAGCAGGTCGATGGAGAGGATCATCTGTACCAGGTTCGTGCTGAACGCGCGGTGGGTGATCTCTACACCGACCGGCGGTCGGGTCGCACCCGAGGTGTACTGCAGATGCGAGACGTCGTCCTCGCCGATATCGACACCGATGAATTCATCGGCAACCGAATCGGAGATCTCGTCCACCACCAAAACCGACGGCCTGGTATCGGGTTGCCGGTCCAGGAATCCGATAACGGCGTCCTTGGCGGCCGCGGTGGTCAAGACGAGCGACGGGCGGGCATCGGCGAGTGCGGTGTCGAGTCGCGCGGCGTGCCCAGGAAGTTCGGGTGCAAACAGCGGAACCGCGATGGTGCCTGCTTTGACGGCGGCATAGAACGCGGCGACGTACTCAAGGCCCTGTGGCGCCAGTATTGCGACCCGCTCACCCCGTGTGGTGGCCTGCTGAATCCGCGCGGCAATGGCGGCAAGCCTGGTACCGAACTTCGCCCAGGTGATCTCGGTGACCACGCCGTCCGCCGAGTGGCCGAAGTCCAGATACCGGTACGCAATGGTGTCACCGATATTGGCGATATTGCGGTCGATGAGCGAGATGAGCGTGGTGCCGGGCGGAAAGGAGATATCGCCTCGGGCATTCAGGCAGTCCTCGATGGTGAGCAGGCCTTCTGGAGCTTCGAAGTCTTGCTGACGCCCCCGCTTCATGGGGGCAGTCTAGGCCGGGCGGCTATCGTGAGGCCGGTCTCGATGACCGTTGGAGGAGCATGCCGAGCTGGATCGCCGACCTGGTGCGGCTCGACGGCGACGGTCACACATTCCGGACGTCGATGGCTCTTGGTGCCGGACCGCGGCTGTTCGGCGGACTCATCGCTGCGCAGGCGCTGGCGGCCGCCGCTGCGACAGTGGATGCTGACCGGTTACCGCAGTCGCTGCACGCGTACTTCATTAAAGGCGGCCGAGTCGGAGTTGATGTCGAGTACGTCGTGGAACCCACCCGCGATGGCCGGTCCTTCAATACCCGCCGGGTCACCGCAAGCCAGGACGGTGTGCCCATCTTCGAGATGCTGGCGTCGTTCCACAGCCCCGAGGAGACTCTCGACTGGCAGCGCTCCGTGACGCCGCGCCTGACACTGGCACAGGCCACCACGGTCGTGACTCCCCCGGAGCGCTGGGCCGACTACTACGAGACGCGCGTAGCAGCCGATGCGAATACCGAATGGCCACAGCAGCCGTTCTGGTTCCGTTCCCGCGAGCCGATCGAGGATGACCCGGTCCTGCGGGCGTGTGTGCTGACTTTCGTGTCGGATCTGGGCATGGTCTCCACCGCCCGCCCGCCCGGGCATGACGAGCCCGGGCCCGGCGGCGCGGCAAGCCTCGACCATGCGCTCTGGCTCCATCGACCGGTCGACCCGCATCAGTGGCACTGCTACGACGCTGTGGCGATCAGCCACAGCGATGCCCGCGGTCTGGCATTCGGATCCATACACGACAACCTGGGCACGCTGGTGGCCAGCGTTGCCCAGGAGTCGTTGTGGCGGTGTTGACCGTCCGTTAGGCGATGATCCTGATCAGATAGGGCGCCATATCAGTGGTGCGCACCGGTGAGACCACGACACCGGCGTCAGTGACCTCTAGCATCTGGTTGTTTCCCAGGAACAGCGTGACGGTCGTGGTGCCGTCCGGGCCGTAGAAGATCAGGTCGGCGGGCAGAGCCTGATCCGCGGTGACCTTCTGTCCGACGTTGTACATCGCGCCCGAGGAGCGCGGGATTTTGGCGCCCACGCCGGCGAAGACGTACTGCATCAGACCCGAGGAGTCGAAGCCGACCGTGGTGGCGCCGGGGCCGTTGCCCAGGCTGGGACCGTCGATGGTCCCGCCTCCCCACGAGTAGGGCACGCCACGCTGGGCTAGCCCGCGCGTGATGACGTAATTGACGGCCTGATCCCGGGACACCGGGGCGGCGGCGGCCTCAACCGATACCAGGGCGGGCGCCAGGATCAGCAGTACCAGGCTCATGAGTGCGACACCGATGCGCTTCATTTTCTCCAATCCCCTTTCTGGGACGTGTCCGGCTACATCGCCGGACGCCGGTCCCTGTTCATTGCGGATGTGAACCCCGCGGGCGGCTTGCCCGAGCTATTTCACACCAGTCACTTCCATCACTTCTACAACACCCAGCGGCGCGCGACTACCCGCTTTTCCTTCCGCCCAGGTCACTTTGTCGAACCGTGACCCAACGGTGTCGTAAGCGGTCTGAACCGTGGCCGAATAGTGGCTGTCGCAGGCCTGGTCGCGGCCCTCGTGCTCACCGGTAAACTGCCCTCTCATGACCACGACCGAGACCGCGCTGCCCAACGGACAGAACATCGACGCCGCGATCGCAGAGGGACGGCGAACCTACGAGCTCGACCGCCAGCACGTCTTCCACTCGTGGTCGGCGCAGGCTCAGATCAAGCCGATGACGGTCCTGGCCGCGGAGGGTTCCTACATCTGGGACGGCGAGGGCAACAGGCTGCTGGACTTCTCCGGGCAACTGGTCTTCACCAACATCGGCCATCAGCATCCGAAAGTCATTGCGGCGATCGCTGAACAGGCCGCCAAGCTGTGCACGATAGCGCCGCAGCATGCCAACGCCGCTCGTTCCGAGGCCGCCCGGCTCATTGCCGAGCGCACACCCGGTGACCTCAATCACGTGTTCTTCACCAACGCGGGTGCCGACGCCGTCGAGCACGCGGTGCGGATGGCGCGCCTGCACACCGGCCGGCGCAAGGTGCTGTCCCGGTACCGCTCCTACCACGGTGGTACCGACACCGCGATCAATCTCACCGGCGACCCGAGGCGCTACCCGAACGACTACGGCAGCGCTGGCGTTGTGCACTTCAATGGTCCGTTCCTGTATCGCTCGTCCTTCTACTCCGATAACGAGCACCAGGAGTCCGAGCGCGCATTGGACTACCTCGAGCGACTCATTGCCCACGAGGGCCCGGCGACGATCGCCGCGATCATCCTGGAATCCGTTCCGGGCACCGCCGGCATCATGGTCCCCCCGCCCGGCTACATGGCCGGTGTGCGCGAGATCTGCGACCGCCACGGCATCGTCATGATCGCCGATGAGGTGATGGCTGGCTTCGGCCGCACCGGGAAATGGTTCGCCATCGACAACTTCGACGTCGTCCCGGATCTGATCACGTTCGCCAAGGGCGTCACCTCCGGTTACGTGCCGCTCGGTGGTGTGGCGATCAATGACGCCATCTACAACACTTTCGCCGACCGTGCCTACCCCGGCGGGCTGACCTACTCCGGGCATCCACTGGCCTGCGCGGCCGCGGTGGCGACCATCAATGCCATGGAGGATGAGGGCATGGTGACCAACGCCGCGCGCATTGGCGCGAAGGTTCTCGGACCCGGCCTGCACGAGTTGGCGAAACGGCATTCGTCGGTCGGCGAGGTCCGTGGTCTGGGTGTGTTCTGGGCACTTGAACTCGTCTCGAACCCCCAGACCCGGGAACCGCTGGCACCCTACGGTGGCTCGAGCCCGGCCATGAATGCCGTAATCGCGGCGTGCAAGTCGGGCGGGCTGCTGCCGTTTGCGAATTTCAACCGCATTCACGCGTGCCCGCCATGCAATGTCAGCGATGCAGAGATCGCTGAAGGCCTGGCGATCCTGGATGCCGCCCTGAATGTGGCCGACGAGCACGTGGCCGTCTGATCGTCGGCTTCAGTACTGTGCCTTCAGTACGTGGGCGGATGCTGAGTGAGTAGGAACAGCACGAATCCCAGGCATGCCAGCAGGTTCAGGGCCACCAGGATCGCGCCCGCCACCATGAGCCAGCGCAGAACACGCCGGCGCGACCGGCCATGCTGTGCGCGGCGGTCCTCTGCCAGGGTCGCAGTAGCCACAAGGGCAAAGCTCACATCGACCAGTTCGTCGTCAGTGGTTGGATCGCCGGCGGCAATCTCGCGCAGGCGCCCTGCCGAGATATCGACACCCACCGCGGCGAACCGGCGACTGAGCCGGCGCAGGCTGACCGGCTCATCACGCAGGCGCACGGGACTCGGTCGGGACGTCATAGTTTCCGGACTCTAGTTCCCGCCTGCCGGGCCTGTCCGGGAAACCGGATCTCTGTTCGTGTCCAGGACACCGGTTCTATGATCGGAGCATGACGCGGACTATCGAACACGGCAAGCGGACCGGCTACGCCTCACTGGGCGCCGGCGGGCTGAGCCAGGAATCCTTCCCGATGCGGCTGTTCCTTAAGGGCAATGCCAAACACTGGAACCCCTCTGATATCGACTTCAGCCAGGACGCGAAGGATTTCGCGGCCATGACCGACAACGAGCGCGAGTACACCACGATGTTGGCCGCGCAGTTCCTGGCCGGCGAGGAGTCGGTGACCCAGGATATGCAGCCGTTCGTAGCCGCAATGGCCGCCGAGGGCCGATTCGCCGACGAGATGTACCTGACCCAGTTCGTCTACGAGGAGGCCAAGCACGCCCTGGCCTTCCGACTGTGGTTCGACGCCGTTGGAGTGTCGACCGACCTGCACGAGTTCGTCGAGTCCAACGAGCCCCTATCCCAGATATTCACCAAGGAACTGCCCGACAGTCTCTACGCACTGGCGCTGGATCCCGGCCCGGCCAACCAAATCCGGGCCTCGGTCACCTACAACCACGTGGTCGAGGGCTGTCTGGCACTGACCGGGTACTACGGATGGAACAAGGTGTGCAACAGCCGCGGCATCCTGCCGGGCATGCAGAAGATCATCAAGCACATCGGCGACGACGAACGCCGCCACATGGCCTGGGGAACCTTCACCTGCCGACGCCACGTTGCCGCTGACGACCGCAACTGGCAGGTGGTGACCGACCGGATGGGCGAACTGATGCCGCTGGCGCTGGGCAGTGTTGAATCCGGCACCGAGCAATTCGACAATGCCCCCCCGTTCGGTATCGACCCCGAGGAATTGGCTGCCTACGCCGCGGACAAGCTGACCCGCCGGCTGGGCGCGATCGAATCTGCCCGCGGCGCCGACCTGAGGCTCATCGACCGCGACGCCTCCCCGGAGACCCTCGAGGAGCAGTTCCACACAGAGGATCAACTCGCGGTGGTCGGCTAGCCGGTCCGGCGTTAGGGCTCCAGTACGACCTTGATCGCACCGCTGGCCCGGTCGGCGGCCACCCGAAATGCCTCCGGTGCGTCCGACAGCGGGAACCGGTGGGTGATGACCGCGGCCGCGATCTCCGGATCGGCGGCCAGCACAGCTGCCGCGCGGGCAAACTCGTGGCCGCCAGAGGCGTTGTCATAGCAACTGCACCCGACCATCGTCAGTTCGTTCAGCAGGAACCTCATCCCCGGCACCCGTCGGTCGCCCTGGGCGAACCCGGCCATCGCGATTCGCGCACCAGGCGCGGCCTGTCGCACACAGCTGGCCAATGCCGAGTCGGTTCCGGCGGCCTCGACCAGCACCTCGTACTCCCCGTGCGGCGCACCGGCGCCAAGTCGCTCTCCGGCCGCGCGTTGGTGCTCATGTCGGGACTCCAGATCGACATCGAGCCCGAGCGCACGCGCAGCGGCCACCGCCAGCAAGCCGATACTGCCACCACCGACAACCAGGACTCGCTCCCCCGGTACGGCCGAAACCTTCTGCAGCGCATGCCAACTCACGGCTAGCGGTTCGACTAGCGAGGCATTGGACACCGAAAGTCCGTCCGGCAGTGGGACTAGGCAATCCTGCGGCACCCGAACCCGGTCGGCCAGTCCCCCGTCGAATGCCGCGCCGATGATCCCGTGCGGTGCGGATCCTCGGCATCGATGGGTCGCCCCGATCCGGCACTGGTCGCAGTCGCCACATCGCACCGTCGGCTCAACGCAGTAGGCCTGGCCCCCGACCGTGCCGGCAATCTCGTGGCCCAGTGTCACCGGCAGGTTCCATTTGAGCAGCGTCAGGTCGCTACCGCAGATGCCGACCGCGCCGACGTCGAGCAGTGCCCAGTCGCCGTCCGGTTCATCGACCTCGAAGACGGTGGGTTCGCCGCCGACAGCCCTGACAGCGCGCATGGCACTCCTTGATGTGGTCCAGTGTTGCCCTGCCTATACTGCGCCGATGCAGTGTGACTATGTCGTGGTGGGCACCGGATCGGCCGGATCCGTGGTCGCCAACAGACTCAGCGCCGACCCGGGTACCAAGGTCGTTGTGCTTGAGGCGGGTCCGATGGACAAAGACAAGTTCGTCCCCGACTTAAACCAACGGAGTCTAGGGCCCCGAGTAGCCTCTCACCATGACGACGGTGGTTTCAGTCCACTCCTTCAGGGGCGGCACGGGTAAGAGCAACATCACATCGAATGTCGCAGCCCAACTTGTCGCACTTGGCCACCGAGTCGGGGTTGTCGATGCCGACATACAGAGCCCAGGCATCCACGTGCTCTTCGGATTCGACGAGAGTGTCGATCGCACGCTCAACGACTACCTCTGGGGCGCGCGCTCCATCGGCGAGACGGTTCACGAAATCACTGACCGAGTGTCACAGTCGACACCTGTCGCATCGGGCGGCGCGCTCCACCTCGTGCCGTCAAGCATGAGGCCAGGCGACATCGCGCGGATACTGCGGGACGGCTACGACGTCGAGGCACTGGGCGACGGACTGCGTCAACTTGCCCGCGAGCTCAACCTGGACTTCGTCTTTGTCGACACCCATCCCGGCCTTAACGAGGAGACGTTGCTCTCTATCACTCTGAGCGATGTATTGCTGCTGATCCTCCGTCCGGATCGTCAGGACTATCAGGGCACGGCGGTCACGGTCGATATCGCGCGCCGCCTCAACGTGCCCGTGCTCTACCTCGTGGCCAACATGGTGCCGTCGGGCATTACCGGCCTGCGCGAACAACTGGAGGCGGCCTACGCCGCAGAGACGATCGCCGTGCTACCGCTGTCGGAGGAAGTTGTGGTCAACGCATCTGGCGGCCTGTTCTCGCTGCTGCAGCCCGCGCATGCCTGGTCGCAGCAGGTCCGCGGTATCGCCGAGCGCTTCCACGCTGGGACCACCGCATGAGTGACGTCATCCTGCGCATGTCGCTGGCGCACGCGTCCACGCTTGGAGTTGCGGCGCGCGCGGTTGCCGACACCGCGGGTAGCCTCGGCCTCGGGCCCGTCGAACGCACCCAGCTCGAGGCACTCATGAGCGAGGCGCTCACCGCGGTCATTGTCGACTCTTTCGAAGGTTCCGAGGCCATCGATGTCGACGTGACCGTGAGCCACGAGCCGGGCCACCTGGAGATCGTGCTCCAGCAGCACGGAGCCCCGAGCACCTACGTGAGCGGTCAGCTGCCTGAGCGCCTCGAGACCTTGCTGCGGCTGGGATATGCCGACTCGATGCAGTTCGTCAGCGACGGCGTGCTTGGCAGCGAACTCAAGGTCAGCCGCATCCTGAGTACCGGCGCCCTGATCGACGACGCCGAATTCATCGCCGCGACCGAGTCCGCCGAGGAGCCGATTGACGTCGACGCGTTGGAGATCCGGGCCCTGACGGCTGACGACGCCATCGAGGTGGCGCGCCTTTACTTCCGCACCTACGGCTACACCAAGATCGGCAGTGCCTGGATCTACGAGCCAGACGTCTTCCGCCACAAGCTTGAGTCCGGCCAGCACCTCGGCACGATCGCGGTCACCCCGAGCGGTCGAGTCATCGGCCATACCGGCGTGTTACGCCCGAGCGCCACCTCACCGTCCGCGTCGGCTGGCCCGCTCGCCGTCGACCCCGCCTACCGACGCCTCGGCATCAGCGAACGGCTTACCAACGCCTTACTCGTGCGTTTGCCTCCACTCAATTTGCGCGGCATCTACGCAGAGTGTGTCACGGCACACCCGGCCAGCCAGAAGGCGGGTCTCAAGGCTGGCGGGCACGAAACCGGCCTCGTGCTCGGTAAGCAGCCGGCTGAACTCGATTTCCTCGGTTTCGACGGCCCCAAGGGCTTCCGCCGCGCCGTCATGGTGCTTTACACATCCTTCGGCAACTCGACGTCCGAGGAGTCGCACGTTCCGCATCTCTACAGCGACATGGCCCAGCGCATCCTCGAGCGCATCAACGTGCCGCGCAAGATCATCGCCGAAACGGCGCGCCTGCCCGAGGACCTTCCGGCCCAGTCGCAGTTCACGACCGATCTGCAGGCCGCAACGAAGTACGCCCAGATCCACGTCGTCGGGTACGGCGCGGACTTCGTCGAGGCGCTGCAGGGGCTGATCGTCCGCTTCGCGCGGGAGCAATTCGAGGTCATCACGGTCCACCTGCCGCTCGCCAACCCGCTCACTTCATATTTCGGGGCGGGGCTCGGCGAACTCGGGCTGTCCTTCAATGCGATCTTTCCCGAGCAGGAGGGCGGTGACCAGCTGTTGCTGGGCACGACGATCGCAGACCAGGACCCGGAGACGATCGCCATTGCCTCGGAATGGGGCGAGGAGTTGCGAGCCTTCGTGGTGGGCGATCGCGACCGCGTGGTCAAGGCCCGCGACTCACGCGCCCGCTCGCGCGCCTCCATGGCGCGGGTCCTCGACTCGCTCTGAGCCGACAACGACGATGATCGCCAGGGCCGCGCATACGGCAGCCGCGACTGCGAACGTCACGACATAGCCCGACGTGAAGGCATCCCGTGCAGCAGCCGCCAGGGCGCTGCCGTCAGGCAGGGACGCCGACACTGTGAGAGCGCTGGCGAGACTCCCCGAAGCCGTCGCCGCGTTCGCGGCGGATAGTCCCGAGGTGACGGGCGCGACCGCAGATGCGTAGACCGCGCCGAGCAGTCCGCCGAGCAACGCGATGCCGAAGGAGAAGCCGAAGCGTGCCGCGGTGCCGTTGACCGCCGCCCCGATCGTCCGCTGCTCAGATCGGTATGAGTTCACGGCCGTGTGCGTCATGATCGCGGGGCCGACGGCGCCTAGTCCCGTGAGAAAGAGCCCACCGATCAGCAGCACCAGCGACCCGGACGCAGGCTGCACGGCGAGCAGCACATAGCCGAGAGCGGCGAGCCCCAGACCAGTCGCCACGGCGCGGTGCACGCCGTGCAAGGCGGCGGCCGTCCGCGCCGCGGTGGTCGACGCGACGACCCAGGCGGCGAGCGCAGGAATGAGCAATAGTCCGGCCTCAAGGGGTGTGTGGCCGAGCACGAGCTGCAGGTACTGCGGCATGACGAAGAAGAACCCGCCGAGCACAATCTGCGAGCCGAAGATGACAACGGTGGCGACGCGGAAGCCGCGCTGACGCATGACCGAGGCATCGAGCAGCGGATGCGGCGCGCGCTGCTCCCAGAGCACTAGCACTACCACGACGATGACGCCGACCGCGAGGGCGACAATGGCAACGAGTGGGGTGCGGGCCGACAGCTCGTTTGCCGCGTAGACAAGAGCGACGATAGCGACCGAGACGAGCGTCGTTCCGCGTGCGTCCATGGGCGTCACCGTGTCAGGATTCGACCGGGGCAGGCGCGGAGTGGCGGCGAGGGCGATGACGATGAAGGGCACGACGGTGAGGAAGGTCGCGGGCCACGACCAGACCGCGAGGGAGACCCCGGCGAGGATCGGCCCGACGAGTGCGCCGCCCGCCTGGGTCGCCCCGAGGATGCCGATGGCCGTCCGCCGACCCTGCTCCGGCACGATATCGAATGTCAGTGCGAGAGCCGCCGGCATGGCGAGCGCGGAGCCTGCGCCGGTGAGCGCCCGCCAGAGGATTAGTGTGTCCACGCCGTTTGCGGTAGCCGAGAGCACCGTGCCGGCGAGGAAGATCACGAGCCCGCTGACGAGAAGCAGTCGGCGCCCGAAGCGGTCGGCCCACGCTCCGGCGAAGAGCATGAGCCCCGCGTTCACGAGCGGCGTGATGTTGAAGATCCACGACAGCTGCGCCGTCGTCGCGCCGAGGTCGGAGGCGATGGAGGGGAGCGCGATGCTCGTGACGCTGAGATTGACCGAGGCAGCCAGGTAAGTGAGCGCCAGGCCCACGAAGGCGAAGGGCAGCCGCCCGCTGCTGATCACCGAAACCTGCTCACGTCGTCCGGCTGGCGTCGAAGGCGTCACTGGTCACGGCGACGCAACTCCTCGGATCGAGACTTGAGCCTCTGGAAGTAGTCGGTCTCGGTAATCCCCTGTACTTCCTCGGCTACCTTCGCTCGGTCGATCTGCACGGTGAGCGATTCGACCACCTCACGCAGTCTGCGCTCGCGCTCGACGATCTCTAAGCCCATCCGCTGGACGGCACGAGCCAAACCACCTACCTCATCCGATCGGGAAGCCGCCGCATCAAGACTCGATGGGTCGAAGGCACCATCAGACAGGTCACGGGCAGCCCGAGTGATGTCATCGACAGGTCTGGTGATGCGACGACTGATGAGCAACCCCAGGGCCAGGCCAATGAGGAGGATGACGACAGCCAGCAGGATGAGATGGAGGGCGAGAGCTCCCCCGGGGGCCTCCAGGCGCCGCTCGGGCACAGCTGAGACCAGCACCCAATCGGGGTCTGCCCCCGTCGCGGAGATGCGCAGCAACCAGACCTCGTCGCTGTCCGTCGCCCAGGCCGCATCCGTGGTCGCCTCGTTCTCAACCCCCGGTTTCGAGGGCGCTGCCTTGAGGATGACAGCGATATCGGCCTGCCCCTCGACCGTTGTGGCGGAAGCCCGAAAGCGAGGATCGCCGGTCGCAACGACGCGGCCCTCCCGGTCAAGGATGCAGAAGAAACCGTCATCGGCAAAGGTGATGTGGTCGAAAGTCTGCTGCAGCCCTGCGGTCACCTTGGCGACCTGCTTTCGCACCTCGGCATCAATATCGTCGACGTAGACGCCGGTGCCAATGATCCAATCCCATGGCGCGTAGTGAAATACGTACCCCACTTTGGCGGCAGGCTCGACCCCATCGAGTCTCTCCCATCGATAATCGACGAAGCCGCTACCCTGCATGAGGGCAACGTCGCGCATCTCGCGAAGCACGTACTTGCCGTCTGCATCCTGAAGGTCGGTGAGATTGCGCCCTTGGAAGCGAGCATCGGGATGGGCGATTGCATTGAGGTCACGGTCGTAGGTGAAGAAGTAGTCATCCTCGCCGAAACGCACGGACTTGAGGATGGCAAGCGCCCGTTCTTGAGCGTGCTCGAGAGTGATTTGACCGGTGTCCGCTGCCATTCGCAACTCGTCAAGCGAGACTACGAGTGGTGCCGCGACGTCTTTGAGAGACTCCTTGCGCCGTTGCAGAGCCTCCTCACGATAGATCGCGATACCTTCGTACTCCGCCTGGATGAGCGCCGCAACGGAGGCGTGGACGTTGCCGGCGGCTTCCTCGGACTGAACGAAGAGTTCAGCCTGTGTAGTACGGACCGCGAAAGCCGTCGATGCGATCGCCGACACGACCAAGAGACCGGCGACTAGAAAAGAGACTCGCCACGACAACGTGAGTCGCAATCTCTTGGTGGACACCGGCCCATCATCCTTCATGGGGGGCGCAATCAGGGCGCCTTAGTCGCATAAGGCGCCCTGCTGCGCAATCATCTCACTCAACGAACAGGGCCGAACGTTCGATACTGTGGAACTCCTTCGCCGGGCCTCACTGGTGCTGGACCACCGAGGACGCACTCCTACTGGACGCATTCGGCAGTATCGAATTCATCGGGCAGTCGGTCCGCATCCGGTCAAATCTGAACAAATCGCTCAAGCGTCTACCCATATGCCTCATTGGCAGACTGCCATTCCTATACTTCGCAGATGCACTGTGATTTTGTCGTCATAGGTACCGGGTCAGCCGGTTCGGTGGTCGCCAACCGGCTCAGCGCCGACCCGGGTAACAGCGTCGTGGTCCTCGAGGCGGGTCCGATGGACAAAGAGAAGTTCGTCCACATTCCGGCCGCGTTCTCCAAGTTGTTCCGCAGTCCCCTGGACTGGGACTACCTGACCGAGCCACAGAAATGAGGTCGGCGGGCGCGAAATCTACTGGCCCCGGGGCAAGGTCCTCGGCGGATCGTCGTCGATGAACGCGATGATGTGGGTACCCGGATTCCCCGAGGACTACGACGAGTGGGCTCAGCATGCCGGCGAGGGCTGGGATTACGCGCATCTGCGGACGTATTTCGACCGGGTCGAGAATTCAGCGCTGGTGATCTCACCTCAACGCAGCCCCCGATCGTCGACAGCGGCATGGTTGCGGGCCGCCGAGCAGTCCGGCTATCGGTTGACCTCCCCGGACCGGCCAACCCTTGACGGCTTCTGCGAGACCGCAGTGACTCAGCGCCGCGGCGCCCGGTGGAGTTGCGCCGACGCGTATCTCAAGCCGGTGCTGTATCGATCGAACCTGACGCTGCTTACCAACTCGACGGTGCGGCGGGTGATCTTCGAGGGCACCCGTGCGGTCGGTGTTGAGTTCGACGACGGCACGGGGCGTCGGCAAACGGTGCGGGCCGCGCGCGAGGTGGTGCTGTGCGCGGGCGCGGTGAACACTCCGCAACTTCTGATGTTGTCGGGGATCGGTGATGAAAAAGAGTTGGCGGAATTCGGCATTGGCGTCACCCATCATGCGCCGGAAGTCGGCAAGAACCTCCTCGACCACCTCGTCGCTACCTTAGGTTTCGATGTGCCTGCCGACAGCCTGTTCGACGCCGAGAAGCCCAAGCAGTTGCTCAACTACCTGCTGCGTAGGCGAGGCATGCTGACTTCCAACGTCGGCGAGGCGTACGGGTTTGTGCGCAGCCGTCCTGAACTCGATCTGCCGGACCTCGAGCTGATCTGGGCACCGGCGCCGTTCTTCGAAGAAGGCCTCGGCGATCCGTACGGGCACGCCATCGCCACCGGCCCGGTTCTGCTCAAACCCCGCAGCAGCGGTTCGGTGACGCTGCGTTCTGCGGATCCGTCGGCCAAACCGATCATCGACCCGCGCTATCTGTCCGATCCGGATGGAGTCGACCGCGAAGCGATGATGGCTGGTCTACGGGTGACCGCCACCATCGTGCAGTCGCCGGCGCTCAAGGGCGTCGTGGGCAAGGTCGCCCGCCCGCTCCACGCCACCGCACTCGACGACGAGACGTTCGAGCGCGCGCTGGACACCTGTTCGCACACGCTCTACCACCCGGTGGGCACGGCGCGGATGGGTCGCGACGACCGCAGCGTTGTCGACCCTCAGTTGAAGGTGCGTGGCGTGCACGGTCTTCGGATCGCCGACGCGTCGGTGATGCCCAGCATCATCCGCGGACACACCCACGCACCCGTCGTGGTGATCGGCGAGAAGGCAGCGGAGCTGATCGCTGCCGGGGGCTGAACCCAGGCGGCCAGACTCAGTAGTGGTAGGTGTCCGAGGGCGCTGATGCGTGTACATCCTGGTCGTCGAACTCCGACACCTTGATCCCGTAGGCGCGAGCCAGATTGAGAATCTTGTGGCCGCGGGCGATGCGCGGAAGGTCTGAGCCATTGCGGATCTCGCCGCCATCACGTTCGTACTCGGCGAAGAACTCAAGCGCCCAGGTGATCTCCTCCTGGGACGGCGACAGTCCCTCGTTCACGGTTGCGCACTGATCCGGAGTCAGGCAGATCTTCCCGGTCATTCCGAACTCCGTCGACACCGCAGTGGCCTCACTGAGCTTGAGTGCGCTCGAGCCCACCGTCGGTCCGTCGATCGCACCCGGCAGGCTGGCTGCTTTGGCCGCGATGGTGAACCGTGATCGCGCGTAGGCCAGGGTGGTCGGATGCTCGCCGAACCCGGTGTCGCGGCGGAAGTCGCCGATGCCGAACGCCAACCGGAAGGTGCCCTTGGTAGCGGCGATCTCGGTGATCCGTTCCAGCCCGCGCGCCGTCTCGACGAGTGCCACGATCGGGATGTCGGGCAGCAGTTTGGCGGTCTCGGTCACGTGGTCGACCGACTCCACCATTGCCAGCATCACGCCGCCGACCGAGGTTTGGGCGAGCATGGCCAGATCTTCCGCCCAGAACTGGGTGCCGAACCCGTTCACTCGCACCCAGTCGCTGTGGCCGGCGGCCAGCCAGCGCACCACGTTGTCCCGGGCGGCATCCTTGCCCGTCGGGGCTACCGCGTCCTCGATGTCGAGTACCACGATGTCAGCCTTGGAGCTGGCGGCCGGAGCGAACTTGTCGTACTGGGCCCCGTTGACCAGCAGCCAGCTCCGGGCCAGTACCGGGTCGAGACGGTATCCCGGATCCTGAGTGTCTGCATTGGTGTCGGATTCGCTGACTTGGTCGTACATCGCTCTAGTCCCGGTGCCTTTCGTGCTGCTGAGTGGCTGCTGAGTCGCCGCTCAATAGTCGCACCTGGGGCGGCGAGTGCCAAAACCAGCTTCCCCGCCCGTAACTGCCGGGTTCGGTACTGTCTGGTGACATGGGAGATGCCGGTCGTATCACGGAGATCTGGCGATATCCGGTCAAGTCGATGGCGGGCTCCCGAGTTTCCACGGCACGCATCGGCGCGCTCGGCCTGCACGCCGACCGGACCTGGGCGGTCCGTGACCTTAAAATGAACTCCACCACCGGAGCCAAACGGCTGCCCGGTCTGCTCTGGTGCACCGCGCGCTACGCCGCCGAGCCGCAGCCCGATGCCGGGCCGGGCAACGCGCCGGAAGTGATCATCGGCCTCCCCGATGGCCAGGAGGTGTCCAGCGCGGACCCCGCCATCCACCGAACGCTGTCGGCCTATCTCGATACCGATGTCGAACTGCGTCCGCTGCCCCCGATGACCGATCGCGAGCAGTACCGCGCAGCGACCGCCACGCAGAGCGACTTACGCACCATCTTCGGACTCAGCGCCGAGGAACCGCTTCCGGACCTGTCGATGTTCCCGGTGCGCAAGTTGGCGGAGATCACCCGGTACGCCACCCCCGTCGGCAGCTATGTCGATGCGTACCCCATCCACATCCTGACCGAGCAGGCGTTGCAGACGATGGCAGCACTGGCCCCGGATTCCGACTTCGACGTTCGACGGTTCCGGCCGACGATAGTCGTCGACTCGCCAAGTTCGGCTGCTCATCCGGAAGTGGACTGGTGCGGCGGCATGCTGCACGCACCACATGCCGGTTTTGCTCCGCTGATCCCCACTATCCGATGCGTGATGCCGTCCCATGAACAGGCCGACATCACCCGCGATCCGGAGATCACCCGCACCATCGCCGCGAATGCCCGGCGGTGCCTGGGTGTTTACGGAACCGTGGTCACGCCTGGAAGCATCGCGGAAGGCGACATCCTCACCCTCGCCCCGCCGAACCGTTCCGCGTTCGCCTCCACGATGGATTCGGCGGTCGAGAGGTTCAAGCGAACCGTGATGCGGGCGATCTCGGCGGCGCTGCCGCGCTAGCGGACGACCGTTAAGGCAAGATCTAGAGCCATGCGGAATGCAATGCGTGTCCTCGGTGTCGTGCTGGTGTTGTTCGGAGTGCTGTTCACCCTGCAGGGAGTGGGAAAGGTGCAGGGCAGCTTCATGAGTAACACCACAACGTGGACGGTGCTCGGACCCATCATCGCGCTGGCCGGACTTGGGCTGGCTATCGCCGGCTGGCGTCGTCGCTGACGTCCCCGATGGTGTCTGCACAGTCGCACACCGCGGACGGACGGCCGCGCGCGCGAGCCCTGGGCATTGCGCCGGGCGGTGAGCCGGGGCTGCTCAACGCGATCACCGATGTCGGCGGTCTCGAGGTGGGGGTGGCGACACTGATATCCGGCCAGGGCGCGTTGACGGTCGGATACGGACCGGTACGCACCGGCGTGACGGCCATCCTGCCGCGCGGCCGAGAAGGTATCGGCCAGCCCTGCGCGGCCGGCTGGTACTCGCTCAACGGCAACGGCGAAATGACCGGCACCACCTGGATCGAGGAGTCCGGCGCATTCAATCTGCCGATCCTGCTGTCCAACACCCACGCCATAGGGGCCTGCCACACCGGGGTGATCTCGTGGGTTAATCGGGTGAATCCGCTCCTGGGCCGGCAGTGGCTACTGCCGGTGTGCGCTGAGACCTGGGACGGCTACCTCAACGACATCAACGGCGGCCACGTCCGCCCCGAGCATGCCGAGCACGCCCTTGATGCTGCCACCGGCGGACCGGTCGAGGAAGGCTCGGTCGGCGGCGGCACGGGAATGAACTGCTACGAGTTCAAGGGCGGGAACGGCACGTCGTCCCGTCTGGTACGCCACGGGTCACATACCTTCACTGTCGCGGCCTTCGTTCAGGCTAATTTCGGCACACGAGAGGAACTTACGGTCGCCGGCCATCGAGTCGGTGAGCGGCTGTGTGGCGATAACCCGTTAGCCGGCAGTTGGTTCGCCGACGATCTTCGAAAGGCGCCGCCCGGTGCCGGTTCGGTTATCACAATCATCGCCACCGATGCCCCACTGCTGCCTGGACAATGCAAGGCACTTGCACGGCGGGTTCCCCTGGGACTTGCCAGAACCGGGACCACCGGCAGCCACTTCTCCGGTGACATTTTCCTGGCGTTCTCGACGGCGCCAGCCCCCGGGCTGCTCAGTTCATTCCCGACCGGTGCGGCCGACGATGATGAGCTCGGCCAGCTGACATTCATCCCGTGGGGCCGGATGGATGACCTCTACACCGCGGTGGTGCAATCGGTCGAGGAAGCCGTCCTCAATGCTCTGATTGTCAACTCCGAGATGATTGGCCGCGACGGACACCGGTCTCCTGCGCTTCCGCACGACCAGCTGATGGCACTGCTACGAACTGGTTAGATGTGTCGTCGCGCAGCCTTGAGCCGTTTGCGCCACCGGTCGATGGTCGCAGGGTCTGTCACCGCGAAACGTGCGAGCCCGTCCGCGTCGGGACCCGCCGGCATCGGCGCGACCGGAAGGTAGCCGTCCACCGGTATCAGAGTCCGACCCGCGCTGACCAGATCCCCGGTCAGCAATCCCACGGTGGCCAATTCGCTGTCGAATCCGATATCAGGCAATACCCCGGCCAGTGCGAGTCCTGCGGCGGTCCCGATGCTGCTCTGCATCGAGGTCACTACTACGCAGGGCAGCCCGCAGGTTTCAGCCACCCGCAGCGCACGTCGCACACCGCCCAGCGCGCCGGCATTCAACATGGCGATATCGGCGCTTGCGCTCAGTTCCGCAGGAGCCATGTCGGCGTCGATTGGGACAGCGATCGCAATGCTGACTCTTGTTCGCAGACTGGCGGTTTCGCCCAAAGTTCGGCATGGCTGCTCGACGAACTGAAGCCCGCCGGCAGCCTGATCCAATGTCTCAATCGCCGTCACCGCAGCATCGACATCCCAGTTGCCGCCGGCATTGCAACGAATGGCACCGGCCGGGCCCAAGGCGTCACGAACGGCCTCCACTCGGGCTACGTCCTCGGCAAGCTCGCCACCGACGCGAACCGCCGCGGTCTGGCAGGCCGCTTCCGCGACCATCTTTCGGGCGCGGGCCGGGTCCACCGCCGGCACTGTCACTGCGACCGGCACCCGGCCCCGGACCGGGTCCGGCCAGCCGACGGTGCCCGCCTCGATGGAGGCGGTAAGCCAGTGGCCCGCGCGCTCCTCGTTGCAGTCGCTCGGCGCGCTGAACTCCCCCCACCCCTGCGGGCCTTCGATCAACATCCCCTCGTAGACCCGCAGACCGTCGACCTCATCAGTGAGCGGTATCGCGAAGACTGGCGCTTCGTCGAAGTCAATCCACGTCTTCACTCGCGACTCATCACGCGTGCGGCGGCGACCAGTAGGCCAGCATCTCGGCGAAGGTATCGAAGGCAGGTGCGGAATATCCGTAGGTGGCCTCGAAGTGGATGCTCAGCGGATAGCCGAGATCGACAACGCCGTCGATCACCCGCTTGTAGAGATCGACGATGAGTCGCCGTCTGTCGGTGGGCTCGGTGGCGGCCAGCGTTTTGACGAAATCCTGTTCGGCCGCCACAGCCTCGTTGCCGGGATCCTTGATAAGCCAATCAATCAGTTGCACGCGGCTTTCCGCCTTCGGAACGAAGCCGAAAGACAGCAGGATCTCCGGGCGTTGATCGCTGATCTTGGCGAAATCCGTCAGAAACTTCACGATGGTGTCGGAGTAGAGCAATTGCGTCATGCCGTAAGTCGCGCCCTGCTGACATTTGAAACCGAACCGCTCGGCCTCACCTGCTCGCGTCGGAATCAGGATCGCACCGCGGTTGGGCACCACGTCGCGGTAGATGGCCAGCGCGTCGGTGGGTGCCACTCCGACGCCCTCGCCATCGCTCATGGTGCGGGGCACACCGACGAAGGCGATGCCCTCCATGCCCGATGCGATCAGATCCGTAAGCCGCCGGCGCAGTGTCGTCTCATCCGAGAATGCGGTCACCTGGGTGCACAGACCCCTGACCCCGGGAAGTTCCGGGGAGATGAGTTGCCAGTAGTCAAGGACGTCGAGTCTCGGAGTCATCGCCACCGGGCGATCGTCATCCTCGTCGATCATCCCCGGGATCATGACGTGGCCGATCAGCTCGGCGATGCCGGCCTCGGCAGAGATCCTCGCGACCTTGCGCGCCTCCTCGAGTTGTTCGGGCAGGCTGCTGCCGGTGGTGGGCGCCACCATTTCGAGCGCGACCGTACTGAGTGGCACGGTGGGTAACCATACCGACGACAGAACCCGGCGGATCAACACTTGACTCATTCCAGAAAACGCGACAGGATCGTGCTGTGCCGTCCCCGTCGGATTTCGCTGATCAGTTGCGAGACTCCGACCTTCGGGTAACCCGTCCGCGCGTCGCTGTTCTCGATGCGGTGCACTCCCACCCCCACGCCGATACCGACACCATCTTCGGTGCGGTGCGTACCGATCTTCCCGAGGTGTCCAGGCAGGCCGTCTATGACATCCTGGCCGCGCTGACCGACGCCGGTCTGTTGCGGCGCATCCAGCCCTCGGGGTCGCTGGCCCGCTACGAGTCGCGGGTCAGCGATAACCACCACCATGTCGTCTGCCGGTCTTGCGGGGTCATCGCAGACGTCGACTGCGCAGTCGGCGAGGCCCCGTGCCTGACTGCGGCGGTGGATCACGGCTTCGTTCTCGACGAGGCCGAGGTCATCTACTGGGGTCTGTGTTCGGACTGTTCGACTAGAGAACCTTCGCGATCACAACCGTGATCCCGGCTTGCAAGTCCACTCCTGAAAGGAAATTCAATGGCTGAGGAAAACACAGAAGGCTGCCCCATGCGGATCAGGCCACCCGTCGAGGGGGGCAGCAACCGCGATTGGTGGCCCGACCAGATCAATCTGAAGATGCTGGTGAAGTATCCCGCCGAGAACAATCCGATGGACCCCGATTTCAATTACGCGGCTGCGGTGGCCACCATCGACGTCGACGAGCTCAAGGCTGATGTCGAAGCGGTCATGACCAATTCGCAGGACTGGTGGCCCGCCGACTTCGGCAACTACGGCCCGTTCTTCGTCCGGATGGCGTGGCACTCGGCAGGCACCTACCGGGTGCAGGATGGCCGTGGCGGCGCCGGCTCCGGTATGCAGCGCTTCGCCCCGATCAACAGCTGGCCGGATAACACCAGCCTGGACAAGGCACGCCGGTTGCTGTGGCCGATCAAGAAGAAGTACGGCAAGAATCTGTCGTGGGCGGACCTGATGATCTTCGCCGGTAACCACGCCATGGATGCGATGGGCTTTGAGACCTTCGGTTTCGCGTTCGGCCGGGAAGATCGTTGGCAGCCGGACGAGGACATCTACTGGGGTTCTGAGGACACCTGGCTGGGGACCGGCGCGCGTTACACCGGCCAGCGAGTCTTGGAGAACCCGCTGGGCGCTACCACGATGGGTTTGATCTATGTCAATCCCGAGGGCCCCGAGGGAGTTCCCGATCCGTTGGCCGCCGCGATGGACATCCGCGAAACGTTCGGCCGGATGGCGATGAATGATATCGAGACCGCGGCTTTGATCGTCGGCGGTCACACCTTCGGTAAGACCCACGGCGCGGGTGGCGACGGAACCGTCGGCCCCGAGCCGGAGGCCGCCCCGATCGAATTGCAGGGCCTGGGCTGGAAGAGCGACTTCGGCACCGGTGTGGGTAAGGATGCGGTTACCAGCGGTCTGGAGGTCATCTGGACGCATACCCCGACCAAGTGGGATAACAGCTACCTGGAAATCCTGTACGGCAACGAATGGGAACTGACCGCCAGTCCCACCGGTGCCCATCAGTGGAAGCCCACGGACGACGGCTGGGCCAATTCGGTGCCCGAACCCTTCGGCACCGGAAAGACCCACCCGTCGATGCTGACCACGGATCTGTCGATGCGGGTAGATCCGATCTACGGGCCCATCACTCGTCGGTGGCTTGACCATCCAGAGGAGCTCGCGGACGCGTTCGCCCGGGCCTGGTTCAAGCTCGTGCACCGCGATATGGGGCCGGTCGCCCGCTATGTGGGGCCGTTGGTTCCCAAAGAAGCGCTGCTGTGGCAGGACATTGTCCCCACCGGTCAGAGCAAGCTCAGCGCCAAGGATGTCACCGCGCTGAAGGAGCAGATCCTGGCCTCGGGTCTGACTGTGCCGCAGTTGGTTTCGACCGCATGGAAGGCGGCCGCGTCGTATCGCGACAGTGACAAGCGCGGTGGCGCCAACGGTGGCCGCATCCGTCTGCAACCGCAGGCCGGCTGGGAATCCAACGAGCCCGACGAACTGGCCCAGGTGGTGCGCAAGCTGGAGGAAATCCAGAAGGCGTCCGATACTAAAGTGTCGTTCGCCGATCTCGTCGTCCTCGGCGGTGTCGCGGCCGTCGAGAAAGCGGCCAAGGACGCCGGATTCGATGTCAAGGTTCCGTTCACCCCGGGTCGCGGTGACGCCACCCAGGAGACGACTGACGTCGAGTCCTTCGCACACCTGGAGCCGAAGTCGGACGGCTTCCGCAACTTTGCCGGCAAGGGCAATCCACTGCCGGCTGAGTACATGCTGATCGACCGGGCCAATCTGCTGACGCTGACCGTGCCGGAGATGACGGTTCTGGTCGGCGGCCTCCGGGTTCTCGGTGCCAACTTCAAGGACTCGAAACTGGGAGTGCTCACCGACAAGCCGGGTCGGCTGACCAATGACTTCTTTGTGAACATTCTCGACATGGACACCCAGTGGTCACCATCGTCGAAGGATGACGGAACCTACGTGGGAAAGGATCGGGTCAGTGGCAAGGACAAGTGGACCGGCACCCGCGTCGACCTGATCTTCGGGTCGAACTCGCAATTACGTTCGCTGGCCGAGGTCTACGCCGAGGACGACGCGAAGGAGAAGTTCGTCCGCGACTTCGCCGCGGCGTGGGCCAAGGTGATGGATCTCGACCGATACGACGTTAAGAAGTAGCAGTAGCGGCTCAGATAACGAAATCCCCCCGCTGGCGTGATGCCGACGGGGGGATTTCGTTTCGTCGTGGCTACCGGCAGGTATTGGCGTCCACCCATCGGCCGTTGTAGCCGACGCATGCGTTGACGTTGGGCGTGAGGTCGCCGGGCAGGGGTGCGTAGGCATCGGGTTGCACGACGTAAGGAGCCATCACGTCGGAGAGGTTTGCGCAGCCGCTGACCGAGATTCGCCGGCCAGCGCTGGCACACACGTCCGCGTTCGCCGCGCCACTGGGCGCGATGGTGACGATGGCCGCAGGCACCGTAGCGAGGCTGAGGACGGCCGCCGCGGCGGCAACCCAGGTGCGGGTCTGGCTCATCTGTGGAGTCCTCTCATCGGCGCGGCCCAGCAGGCGGTAAACGCCGAGTATATCGGCGGACCGGCTACCGGGGTGTGCGCCGTCGGCGCCGCTGTGCCCACAGCGCCCCCGCGGTCGCGATAAGCGCGCCCAGCACCAGCAGCCAGGGCCATCCGCCGTGCTGGTAGACCCAGCCCGCCAGGGTTCGCTGCACTCGCCCCGCGCCGCTGATGACGGGATCATCGGCACTGCCGTTGGCGGTGAACAGACGAATCTCGTAGAACCCGTAGTAGGCGACATACAGTCCCACCACGATCAGGATCAGCCCGCTGATCCGGTTGATGTAAGGCAACACCGCGCGCATTCGATCGATCAGCGAGGAACTCGCCAGTGCGACTGCCACCGCGAGGACGCCGACGACCAGCGCGATCCCGGCCGCGTATGCCAGGTAGACCAGCACGCCCTGGGCGGGTGAACCGTTGCGAAGGCTGCTGCCGGTGACCGCCAGGAATGGGCCGATGGTGCACGACAGCGAGGCAATCGCGTAACCGACGCCGTAGCCGAACATCGATCCCAGTCTGGCCGTCGGTGCCCACCGCCCGGTGTTACCCACCATGTTCGGCATGCGGATTTCTCGGCCGGAAACCAACCAGACCCCGAGGCCGACGAGTGCCACCCCGATCGTCAACGTCACATACGGCAGGTAGCGCTGAACCGTCGATGCCACCGATACCGTCAACAGACCGAACGACCCGAATACGGCCAGGAAACCCAACGCCATCGCCGCGGTCGCTGCCAGCGCGCGACTCACCGCAGTGAGTTGGCTGCTGCCCTGCGGATCGATGACCAGCGTGAGGTAAGCGGGCAGCATGGCGAAACCGCACGGGTTGAAGGCCGCCACCATGCCGGCGACGAATGCCAAACCGACGAGATTCTGGTCCAACGTCAGGACGTCAGTGCTTGCACCCGGTCGCTCAGCTCCTGCTGGGACATCGCCGAGACCGGATTGTTCACGAAGGTCGAGGTTCCGTCGGCGCGCAGGAACACGTAGGCGGGCTGCCACGGCACATTGAACCTGGCCCAGATGGATCCGTCAGCATCGTTGAGGTTGGTGAAGTTGAGGTTGTACTTCGAGACGAAGTTCTGCATGGCGCCCACATCGGACCGGGTCGACACACCGACGAAGGTCACCTTCGGATTGGCGGCCGCGACGGCGCTGACACTCGGGGCCTCGGAGTTGCAGAACGGGCACCACGGTGTCCAGAACCACAGCACCGCGGGCTTGCCCTGCAGGCTTGCGCCGTTAAAGGGTGCGCCGCTTAGGGTCGTGCCGGTGAAGTTGAGGTCATCGGCCACCGCGGTCGCCGGCTTGGCAAGGCCGAATGTCAGGCCCATCACCGCCAGAACGACTGCCAGCGGCCTGATCAGGCTCCGGATCGGGTTCTTCATGCCAAGTCCTCCCACTAGTGCATTCCAATGACGTCGAGCAAACGATATTGACAATCTTATGTGCACCCGGGCACTGCTACGACCGATCTAGGCCTGAGGTCAGAAAAGCGTAAGACTGCCGATCAACGCGGCATACCGTTGACCGCGGGGTACGCGAAGGAGCATTAGCTGATGGCTGAGGACGAACTCTCGCAGGCATTCCACGGATTGCTCGCCGAACTGGCGGCCATCGAGCAGAAATTTCTTAACGCCGACCCGCCGTTGGACGAACCGGATCTGCTCGACGGTTATCGGCTGACGTTCAGCCTGCTGCGGGTCGCCGTCGACGCCTATGTCTGGGGCGACAAGGACAACCCCCGATTCATCGACATCATCGGCCCCTACCAGAAGTGGGGCGGGGACAACTCCGACGCGTTCTACCAACTGGCACCCATCGACCCCAACCGCACCTACCGGGTCACCGGGAACCGCGGCGACTCGGTGTACCTGTCAATCACGGTCTACGGCGGGCCCGACGACGGCCACTACAGCAATCGGATTGTCGGAACCCTCAACGACCGTTCACTGCAGTTCGACGACGACGGCAACTTCGAGTTCGAGCTCTCCCCCGTGCTGTCCCCCGGTGCAAAGTCCGGACAGTCACTCAAACTCGACCCGGACGCCGTCGTCGCACTCACGCGCGACTACCTCGACAACCCCGACACCGACCGAAGGGCGCACTGGAAGATCGAGGCGGTCGATCCGCCGCCACGTCGACATGACAGCCGTGCCGATCTCGCCCGGCGGCTGCGTGCCGCTCGCACGTGGATCACCGAGCAGTGCTCGTTCATTCCCACCCGGATCTCACCACCCAACGAGATCGCCGAGCCCTATCCGGTACCCGAGCACGCGTACGGGTGGTCGGCCGCCGACGCCGCCTACGCCATGGGTGCCTACGAACTCGAAGCCGACGAAGCGCTGGTGATTGAGGGGACCTCGCCGGAGTGCGTGTTCTGGAATCTCTGCCTGTGGAACCCGTTCCTGCACACCTACGACTACACCTATCAGAGAGTCACCCACGAGAAGGTCACGATTAACGGTGCGCATGTCACCTACGAACCCGACGGGTCGTGGCGAATCGTGGTCAGTGCCAGCGACCCCGGCCATCCCAACTGGGTCTGTACCGCAGGCCGGCCCAAGGGCTTGATCTGGCTTCGCTGGTTCCTACCCGGCGCAACGCCACAGCGCCCGGTGTGCCGGGTGGTCAGGGCTGCCGAGGTCTGCGCATGAAAACCCCTTGTCCGGAACCGATCTCACTCGACGACCTCGCTGACCCCGTCTATCCGGAGCAATCGCATCCGATCCGAGCGGCACTTGCGGCCTATGGTGCGGCGCTGGAACTGACGCCACAGGCACTGATGTCGACCGCTTCGGAGCGCACCGGCCTGAATCACTGGGGTGATTCCGGCTTCCGCGATCGCCTGACGGTGTTGTGCGAGGCCCTTCGCACTGAAGCCGGCCTTTCGGCGACCGGTGTAGCGATCGTATTCGAGCAACTGGTGGGCAACCTGGTGAACCGGCTACGGCTGGAAGCCTTGCTCGCCGAGCATCCCGAGATCGAGTCCATCGCAATCGAACGGCCGATCATCATTTGCGGGTTGCCCCGCAGTGGCACCACCCATCTGCATAACCTGATCGCCGCCGATCCCGCTATCCGTTCGCTGCCCTACTGGGAAAGCCTGGAACCGTTCCCGACACCTGGCGAGATCGGCGATCAGGGCCGCCGGGACCGGTGCTCGGCCGGTCTGGAGTTACTTGATGCGACCATGCCGGAGTTCAAGCGGATGCATGAGATGACTGTCGACCATGCGCACGAAGAGATTCAGCTACTGGCCAACGACATTTCTGGCATGTTGTTCGAGACCACATATCGGGTCCCGACTTTTGCCGCGCACTACAAGTCGCACGACCAGCTGCCCTCCTACCTCTACCTCAAGCGCAGCCTGCAGGCCATGCAGTGGCTGCGTGGCGGTACCCGCTGGGTATTGAAGTCGCCGCAGCATCTTGAGCAGTTTCCCACCCTGTTCTCCGCGTTTCCGGATGCGACTTTCGTTGTCACACATCGTGATCCGGTCGAAGTGACCCGCTCGATGGTCACGATGGTTGCCTATGGGACGCGAATGGCGTGCGATCACCCCGACCCGGTGATGATTGGTCGGTACTGGATGAACCGTGCCGAAGAATTGCTGAACGGATGTCTGCGCGATCGCGATGTGCTACCCGCTGAGCAGTCGATTGATGTGCGGTTCAGCGACTTCATGGCCGACGAACAAGGCACGCTGGCGACGATCTACGACCTGGCAGGCCAACCATTCGGTGCGGATGTTCGCGCTGCGATGGCAAGATTTATCACGGCGCATCCGCGCGGCCGCCACGGCGAGGTGATCTACGACCTCGCCCAGGTAGGTCTGGACCCCGATGACGTCGCCCAGCGATTGCGCGGTTACCGCGATCGATTCGTTGGAACCTGAGATCGGCGCGACCGGGCCATCCGGGCCAGCCGTACCCGGTCGACGAGAAGGCAGCCGTGCACCTCGGCGAGACACCCGGCCGCCGGTGTGTAGCGGTGATTCGACACCACCATCGTCGCCGTGCAGTCGTGCACGGCAGCGCCGGCGACCACCTGCTGGATCGCCGACCCGTCGACCGCGCGAGCCTGCCGTTTGCATTGCACGGCGGTTCGGACACCGTCCTTGGTAGCGATCAGGTCTACTCCGAAGTCGCCGCTGGCTTTGGTGACCTCGACGGTGTAGCCGACTCCGCGCAGCACGGCGGCGACGTAGTGCTCGAAGTCCACGCCGGCCATCTCATCGACGGCTGCCTGTCCCGAGGCCCGGTACAGCGCATCGCGTCGGCTGCGGCGACGCTCCTCCAGCCAGACCAGCCAGCATCGCCAGGATGCCACCATCGCCAACAGTGCGGTGACACCCGCGAGCACCCACGCAGCTCTGTTCAGCGTGCCCATATAAGCCAACAGCGCCGTCGCGGCGCACCATAAGCCGACCCACCGCAGGGCTGTGGCAGCCATGTGGGTGGCGGCCCGCGCCGAGTTGTCCCGCACGGGGTCACCATAAGCGCAGGTTCTGACATCTGATCGGTTCCGCGTACCCTTGTTTTCCGTGGGTCGTTTATTCGCGTCGGTTCTTCTGGTGGTGACCGTGGCATGCGGTGGCACCGGTGTCGGGGTGGCCGTGGCAGACCCGACCACCCCGGCGCCGGTGCCCTCGCCGGGACCGGCGAGCGCCATCGACCAGGATGGGATCTTCGCGGTCGGAACCCAGATCGCCCCCGGCGTCTATGCCTCCGCAGGACCGGCCACCGGCACCAAGTGCTACTGGCGACGGATCGGCGCCGACAACGTCACGCTCAACAACGCATTGTCGTCGCAACCCCAGGTGGTCCAGATCGAGGCCACCGACGTCGCCTTCAAAACCAGCGGATGTCAGCCGTGGCAGCTGACCGATAACGCTGCGCTGCCGGGACAGACGCCGCCCTGGTTGTCGCAACTGCAACTCCGCCACGAACTCGATATCCTCAACGGGTTGGCCGGGCAGTCCGGTAACGGCCAACTGCCGCCCTACTGACACCTGACGGCTACCTCGTGATCGTTCTACTCCCCCCTTCGGAGACCAAGCGCGCCGGTGGCGACGGGCCCGCATTGAAGTTCACGGCGCTCGGATCTCCGGAACTGAACCCCATGCGCAAGGCCCTCATCGCCGAATTGGTCACCCTTGCCACCGACCCGGCGGCCAGCAGGCTGGCGCTGGGCATCTCGGCGGCCCAGGACGCCGAAATCAAGCGCAACGCCGCACTACGCACCTCCCCCACACTGCCCGCCATCCATCGCTACACCGGAGTTCTTTACGACGCTCTGGACTTCGGATCGCTGCGATCGGCGGAAGCGACTCGGGCCCGCTCGCGGTTGGCCGTTGGTTCCGCGCTGTTCGGATTGCTCCGGGCCGATGACGCCATCCCCGCCTACCGGCTCTCGGCGGGTTCCAAACTGCCGGGCCGGCCAGGCTTGGCCGCCCGGTGGCGACCGGTTCTCGAGCCGGTCCTCGCCGAGTTGTCGGGCCGCGAACTCATCGTTGATCTGCGCTCCGGCGCATACGCGGGGCTCGGTCGGGTCAGCGGTGCCGTTCAGGTTGATGTGCTGACCGAACAACCAGACGGAAGTCAGTCCGTCGTCACGCACTTCAACAAAGCGCACAAGGGCCGGCTGGCCCGCGCGTTGGCCACGTCCAGATCAGAACCCAACGACGCAGCATCGGTTGCAGCCCTGGCACAAAAGGCAGGAATGCGGGTGGAGCGACAAGCCGACGCACTTACCATCATCGTTGCGGCCTGAGGTAGGAAGATCAACTATGACCAACCGGTGGCAGCGCACGGACATGCCGCGGGGCGAGGAGTACGACGCGCGCTGGAACACCTTGGCGGAAGCCGGCGAGAATATCCACGGCGAGGCCGATCTGGTCGAGTCGCTGCTGGCCGAATCGGGCGGTACCAGTGTGCTCGACGCGGGCTGCGGCACCGGCCGGGTCGCAATCGAACTGGCCAAGCGTTCGGTACGGGTCATCGGTGTTGACGCGGATGCCGGCATGCTGGGGACCGCGCGCACCAAAGCACCTGAAATCGACTGGTATGAGGCTGATCTCAGCGATCCGACCGGAATCCCGAACGGGACTTTTGACCTGATCCTGCTGGCCGGCAATGTGATGATCTTCCTGGAACCGGGGACTGAGGATCGGGTACTGGCGAACATGGCGAGTCGGTTGACCGAAGGCGGTCTGCTGGTTGCCGGTTTCAGTCTGCGGCCCGGCCAACTGACCTGTGACCGCTACGACGAGTTGACGGAGGCCGCAGGCCTGGCACCGGTTGCCCGATGGGCTACGTGGGACCGGATTCCCTACACCGGCGGTGACTACGCTGTGACCGTGGTCCGCCGATGAGACTGCGCGCCGGACTTGCGCCGGACCAGTATCACGCATTCACCGCGCGGCTGGCGGCCAGCGGCTACCAGACCACAACAATGCGCGTGGTCGCCGGATGCATCCTGGCGCTGGGCCTGCCCGCACTGCTGGCCGGAGTTGCTCCGCACACCCCGCCGTGGCCCGGGTTCAGGTTGGTCTACGGGTTCGTCGCCGTGATGTGTATTGCGCTGGCTGTGCCGTGGCTGCGCTACCGGTGGCCGACCCGCAGCGAATCAGCCGCCGTCGTGATCCTCGGCACCTTGGCCTTGGCGGGAGGTTGCCTGGCGACAATCGATCCGATGGCCGGGATGGTGACCGCGTCGGCATTCACCTTCATCCTCGGCTTCACCGCGTTGTTCCACAATTCGCCGCTACTGGTGTTTGCGGCGTCCGTCGCGGGTCTCACCGTGCTGTGGCTAACGGCGCGGATCGCTGCCGATGATGTTGCGACCGCCATCGCATTGATGACACCCGTGGTGTTGCTGTGCGTCGTGGCGACCTTCGCGTGCCGAACGATTGCGACGGTGGGGGCTCCGGCTGAGCCGGTCACCGCCGTAGACCCCGTCACCGGACTGCTCACGCAGCAGGCGTTCTATGACCGCACCGCCACGTTGATCGGTGCCCGTCATCGCGAGGATGATCGCTATTTCGTCCTGGCGGTCGTTGGTATCGATAATCTTGCCGCCATCCAAAGCCTGCACGGTACGCGCGGCACCAACGCGGGTCAGGTGGCGGCGGGACAGGCGTTGCGTGAGACCGTGCGCCGCGAGACTGTCGTCGGCCACGCGCACGAATGGGAGTTCCTGATCGCCGAGACCTTCACCGTGCCCAGTCCGGAACCGCTCGTGGAACGGGTACTCAGCGCGGTCGCGGCAACCCCCCAGGGCATCACCGCCAGTATCGGAGTGGTCAGCACAGCACTGCGCCCACTGGCCGACCAGCCTCCCGGCGACGTGCTCGACAAAGTTGTCGCGCTGGCCACTGCGGCGATGCTCGAAGCGAGAAGGGCCGGCGGGAACCAGGCTCGCTATGTGACCGACGTGGAGTTCACTGACCCCTGCTGACCCTTCAGCAGTGCCTGCCGCAGCATGTGCATGGCCACCGTCGTTGAGCGGTCCCGAACATCAAAGCGCTCCCCCGGAATCCGGATGCAGTGGGTCACTGTCGGTCCATCGGTCAGCATCACGGAAAACCACACCGTTCCGACCGGTTTGTCAGCGGTCCCGCCCCCGGGCCCGGCTACACCGGTGGTCGCGATCGCAGTATCAGCGCCAAAGCGATTCAGCGCGCCGACCGCCATCGCCTCCGCGACCTCGGCCGATACCGCGCCATGTTCAGCGATCAGCGCGGCATCGACGCCGAGCAGCGCCACCTTGGCCTCGTTCGCATAGGCCACCACTCCACCGGCGACATAGTCCGAGGATCCCGCACGATCGGTGAGGCGCGCAGCAACCAGGCCCGAGGTGCAGGATTCGGCGGTCGCGATACGCCGGCCCGCCAGCAACCGGGCCACCTGCTCGTCGACCGACGAACCGTCCTCGGAGAAGATCGTCGCCCCGTGCCGGTCGCGCACCAGTTTCATCAGGTCGTGGTAGGCGCCCATGTTTTTCGGCTCATAGCGGGTGACCATCTCCACCTCGCCCCGGCGCAGACAGGTGGTGATCTCGAGGTCGCCGAACCCGGTGATCTGACGCTCGGCCTCGCGGAGGGTGTCGGCCAATCCGGATTCGGCCAGGCCGAACATCCTGACTGTTTCCTGCCGGTAGTCGACGCGGCCGGCGATGGCCTGCTGCACCGCGTCAGTCGCAATCGCCGCCAACCACATCGCCTGCAGTTCTTTCGGCGGACCTGGCAGCACCACGATGGTCGGATTGCCCGGGACCACCGATCCCGGTGCGGTGCCGACCGGGTCCAGCACCGTCGCACCGTCGGGCACCATCGCCTGTTTGCGATTGGCTTCGCGCACCGCGTTGAAGTCGGTGTCGGGGAATCGGGCCATCCACTTGTTGAGGATCTCGGCGATCTTCGCTTCCATCGCCTCGTCGAGAACGAGCTCACGCCCGCAGAACTTGGCGACGATCGCGACTGTCATATCGTCGGCGGTAGGTCCCAGACCACCGGTAGTGACGATCAGGTCGACACCCTCGGCGCGCAGGAACCGCAGTTGAGCCTCAATATCGGCGGCACGATCACCGCAGATCGTGATGTGGGCCAATTCGATGCCGAGTTCCAGCAGGCGGTCGGCGACCCAGGGGCCGTTGCGGTCGGCGACCCGTCCGGTCAGGACTTCGGTGCCGGTGACCAGGATGGCAGCGCGGACGCTCACGTGCCCGCAGCGGCGCCGGGTGACCGCACCACCAGTGGGACGGCGGGGAACTGGGCTGCCATTTCCGACCGTGACTTGCGCAGAGCGGCCGTGCCGTAGCCCTTCTGACGATGCGCCGGATGGATCCAGATCCTGACGTTGACCTCACCGCCGATCAGCTCGCCGAACACCATGCCGACCTTTTCCTCGCCGTCGAGGGCCACGAACCAGGCTGCCTCCTCGGCCCACAGACGATTACGCGCAGCACTGATCTCGTCATCAAGGTTGCCCGCGGGTGATCCGGAGCCGTCGCCGGCCGCACCTATCTCCTCGGTGCGGGTGGCGAAGATATCGCGGTCCGAGTCGTGCGAGAACGGTCGCAACCGCAGGCTTTCGTCCGAACTGGCGGGGCGTTCGCGGACGGTGAAGCTCAACTGGCTGTTGAGATCGTCGAGTTCGGCGGCGATCTGTTTGCGGGACTCTTTGGTCAGCTGGTCGAAGGACATGCTCATCACGGCCTCGCTGGCGATCCGCGGGGTGCCGAGCAGTGCGGTGATGGCCTCAACCGCCGATGTCCGGTCGCTGGAGTCGACGATGACGTCGAGGACCTCGTGGCGCCGTTCAAGCGCGGTCAGCAGGGCATCTGCGATGGCGCGTCGAGTGACGGCGCGGTCGGTGTCGGTCATTGGATTAGCCTAAGGCCGAGCCAGGCCCGCATCCACCACAGGGAGTCCACCGCACCGTGTCGAAGACCTTCTTGAAGATCTTCGCGGTCGTGCTCCTGCTGCTCTGTGCCGGTGACTACCGGGTGTTTGCGCGACCCCAGCCGTCTGGGTCCCAGGACATTGAACTTGCCGAAGGATGGAAACTGGTCTCGGCAACAACCCTGAAGGCTGACGGCGCGGCGATCTCCGCCGCGGGCTACGACGACGGGGCATGGGTTCCGGTGTCGAAGATGCCCGCCACGGTGCTGGAGATACTGCAGGAAGCTGGGATCTACCCGAACCTCTACTTCGGCAAGAACCTGCGCACCGAAGTTCCGCAGGACCTCTATCAACAGGATTGGTGGTACCGGACCACCTTCACCGCTCCGGCCGGCTACCGGACCTATCAGCTCAACTTCCCCGGCATCAACTACCGGGCCGATATCTGGTTGAACGGCCGTCGCATCGCCGACAGCACCCAGATCGTCGGCATGTACACCGATCACACTCTGGATGTGACGCCCTGGCTGATCTCTAGTAAGCCGAATACGTTGGCAGTCAGGGTGATTCCAGAACGTGCCATCCAAGACGTCAACGGCGTCGAGTTGGCTGACAGCTGGTACGACTGGATCAACTGGCGCTACCTCGGCTACCAGGGGCCGGGCAAAAACCCTGCCAACGGCAATTCGTTTGTCCCCGACCGTAACGCCGGAATCTTCAAGCCGGTTCAGCTGCGAGCCTTCGGTGACGTGGGCATTGGTCCAGCCCTCGTGAACAGCCAATTACCCCTACCGAATATCGACAGTGCACGGTTGACGATTTATTCGACCCTGCACAACTACAGCAGCCAACCGGTCCGCGGTGTGCTGCAGGCAACAATCACTCGCGACGGCAAAGAGCCTGTCCGAGTTGCCCAACCGATCACCCTCGCGATCGGCGAACAGCGTGAAATCGCCTTCGCGCCCGACGATTTCGCGAGCCTCAATATCGATCACCCGGATCTGTGGTGGCCCTACACGATGGGAGATCCTGATCTTTACGATCTGAGACTGGACTTCATCCAGAACCGAATCGTCACCACCACCTCGACACTGAGGTTTGGCATCCGAACCGTCACTCAGGGCCGGGATTCCGATGACAACTCGGCCGCGCCAGGCGGAAACTTCTATCTCCAGATCAACGGTCGGGACTTCCTGGTGCGCGGTGCCACCTACACTCCCGACCTGCTCTATAAGTACGATCCCGAACGCGATACGGCGATCTTGCGCTATGTCAGGGATCTGGGCCTGAACATGCTTCGACTCGAGTCCAAGATCGCATCAGCCCGGTTCGTCGACCTGGCCGATGAGATGGGCATACCGCTGATGTACGGGTGGATGTGCTGCAACCAGTGGGAGAAGTGGCCGCAGTGGGATGATGAGGATCGCCGTGTTGCCAGCGACAGCCTGCACTCGCAGATTGCGATGCTGCGGTCACATCCGGCGGCGTTCGTCTGGACAAATGGAAGTGATGGCCGTCCGCCCGACAAAGTTCGCGAGACCTACCGCAAGATCATCGAAGACCTGCACTGGCAAAACGCCACCGTGGACACGGTCTCCTCGTTCGCGCGCGACGCTGATGGCACCCCACTGTGGGACGGCATCCAGATGGCCGGCCCCTACACCTGGCGACCACCGTCCTACTGGTTCAGCGGCCGTTACGGTGCGGCCCGGGGTTCGTCGGCCGAGCAGGGCGACAATGAACACATTCCGCCCTACGCCAGCCTGCGGCGGTTCATCCCGCCCGACAAGATGTGGCCGATCAACGACACCTGGTACTTCCACGCCGGTGCGGCGCCGCAGAACTCAAATCTGACCAATATCAGGCGCATCATCGACCGCCGCTACGGCTTCTCCAGCAGTGCCCAGATGTTCGCCGACAAGGCCCAACTCGCCCACTACGAATCCACCCGCGCACAGTTTGAATCATTCGCCGCCAACGGCTGGGACAGCCATAAGATGACCATCTACTGGATGCTCAACAACCACTGGCCGTCCTTCTTCGGCAATATCTTTGACTACTACCTTCGCCCAGGTGGTGCCTACTACGGCGCCAAGAAGGGCCTGGAACCGCTGTCGGTGGTGTTCGACTCCTACGCGGGCGGTAATCACCGTCAGGCAACCGTCACCGTGGTCAACCAGAGCCCGGAAGCCAAGCAGGACTTGCGGGTTCGGGTGCGCACCTACGATCTGTCGGGCAAAGTGCGCGACGACCGCACCGCGGACGGTATCGATATCGCTTCCAGGAGCACCACCGCCGCGATGACCCTGCCCCCCGGACCGGCTGATTCCCGCGTGTTCTTTGTCCGCTGCCAACTCCTCGACGCAGCTGGCGGTGTAATCACCGAGAACGTCTACTGGCAGTCTCAGACGCCCGATGATGTTGGCCCACCCGCCAATGACACGGCGTTCGATTCCCGGCAGATCAGCTGGTCGGATATGACGCCGCTGAACTACATGCCCAAACCCGCCCTGGACATCACAGCCCGGCGAGATGACGCCGACGCCGCAAGCGTCACCGTGACCCTTCGCAATCGAAGTGCGCAGATTGCGTTCTTTGAGCGGGCTGAATTGCTCAGTGAAGCCGAAGGCGACGAGATTCTGCCCATCTCCTACGACGACAACTATGTCACCGTATTCCCGGGTGAGACCGTCGAGATCCACGGCCGCGTGCCCTCGCCCGGACCTACCCCGACCGCGGTGCGGGTCACCGGCTACGGCGGCGCACCGGTGGTGGTGGCGGTTCACTGACACGCGGCCACCAGGATCGCACGCCGCGGTTCCGGTGGCCTAGATTCGGTCCCGGGGCCAGCAGTGGGAAGGACTGACGACATTGCTTGAGCACGCCGTCGCCGTTATCGCAGCCCTTGCGGGCGCCGTGTTCACCGCGATAGGGATCGTCGTGCGCCAACGGGCCACCATGGACGTGCCCGCAGAGCACGGCCTGAGCCCGGTGATGCTGAATACCCTCCTCCGGCGGCCGCGGTGGTGGGCTGGCACCGCAGCCGCGGTGTGCGGTTACGTCTTCTATGCGATCGCGCTGGCCAACGGCTCGTTGCTGCTCGTCGCGCCACTGTTAGTCGCGGCGCTGCTGTTCGCATTGCCGATGAGTGCGTGGCTCTCACACCGTCGGGTTAGCCGGGCGGAATGGACGTGGGCCTCGTTACTCACCGTGGCGCTGGCGGTGTTCGTCTCACTGGCTAAGACCAGACCCGGAGACTATGAGGGTGCGGAATGGCCCGCAGTGCTGGTTGCTGCTGGGTGTCTGCTGGGGGTGGCAGTCGGCGTGGTCGTAGCCGTACGGCTGTCCGGCTGGCGACGGGCGATCCTGCTTGCCCTCGGTGTGGGCGCGCTTTTCGGGGTCGTGGCGGTGCTGACCAAGATCGAGATGCAAATCCTCACCGAAGACGGCGTCGCCCGGCTGCTGAGTTCTCCGGTCACCTACACGCTGATCGCGGTGGCTGTGGCAGCCACCCTGCTCCAGCAATCCGCCTTTCATGCCGGTTCACTCAAGGCGTCGGTTCCGGCGATGCTGGTGCTGGAACCGCTGGTTGCGGTGCTTTTGGGCCAGGTGATCCTCGGTGAGCACCTGACCGTCAGCACCCGAAGTGCCATCGCCCTCGGCATTGCCACCGCCGCGATGGCCGTTGCGACCATCGCGTTGGGCCGCGACGAGGGTGCCTACGAGGACAGACTCGAGGCTGTGGCACCCCGCGATTGACGCCGTAGCGTCGTCTCCCCGCATGATGGAGGCGTGCTGTCATCGGAGGCCCTCGCCCAGATCGCGTCCGGCCCGGCCGGCCCGGACGTCGGCGCGTTCTTTGACCTCGATGGCACCCTGGTCGCCGGATTCACCGCGGCTTCGCATGCCAGTGACCGACTGCGGAACGGGCAGGCCCGCGTCGGCGAGGTACTGGGTGTCGTCGAAGCCTCGGTGCGCTACAAACTCGGTCGCATGCAGTTCGACCGACTGCTGATCCGAGGCGCGCGGTACCTGCGCGGCGAATCACTGACCGGACTCAGCGATGTCGCCGATCGCGTATTCACCGAGCAGGTGGCGAACAAGGTCTATCCGCTGATGCGGGACATCGTCAACGCCCATCATGCACGCGGCCACACCGTCGTTCTCAGTTCGTCAGCATTGACCATCCACGCCGAACCCGTGGCTCGCGAACTGGGCATCGCCGACGTGGTGTGCAACACCTTCGAATTGGACGAAAACGGAGTGCTCACCGGACGGGTGAACAAACCCATCGTGTGGGGTCGCCAGAAAGCCGCTGCGGTACAACGCTTTTGCACCGAACGCGGCGTGCGACTCCGGGAGAGCTACTTCTATGCCGACGGCGACGAGGACGCGGCCCTGATGTCATTGGTGGGACATCCCCGGCCGGTAAATCCCCGGGCGGGTCTGGCCGCGATGGCGGCGACGCACGGCTGGCCGGTGCTGCGGGTCACTGCGCCGGGCCAGCGAGGACCGGCAAATGCACTGGGCCACCTGCCGGCCTTGGGCCGGGCCGCACTGGGAGCGGCGTTCAGTACGGTCGCCCGGCGTGGCCGCGAGAAACGCTGAGGCACGTCACGGAGTGCGGTGCGGGACGTCGGTCACCAGACCGCCGTCGACGACGAACTCTGAACCGGTGGAGAAGGACGACTCGTCGCTGGCAAGGAACACCACGAAGGTAGCCACCTCGTCAGGGGTACCCGGCCGCCCGAGCGGGGTCTGCACCATGTCTTCGGGCAGATGCTCGGTCATCGGGGTGCGAATGAATCCCGGGTGGATCGAGTTCACCCGGATATTGGAACTGGCCAGTTCCAATGCACAGGACTTGGTCAGGCCGCGCAAGCCCCACTTGGACGCGACGTAGCTGTGCACATAGGCGGCGCCCCGAAGTCCCTCTATCGAGGAGACATTGATGATCGACCCGCCCCCGGCCTCGATCATCGGACCGACCACGGCCTTGGTGCCCAACATCGGTCCGGTCAGGTTGACGTCGAGCACCTTCTGCCAACGCGCCACATCGAGTGTCTTAATCGGGCCCAGCTGGACGATCCCGGCATTGTTGACCAGGACGTTGAGCTTTCCAAAGCTGCTCAGTGTGACCTCGACAGCGGCAGCCCAATCATCGGCATTGCTCACGTCCAGGTGGACATAGCGCGCAGCGTCCCCCAGCTCATCGGCCAGTGCCTGACCCTCCTCGTCGAGGATGTCGCCGATCACCACCTTGGCGCCCTCTTTGACCAACATGCGGGCATCTGCGGCGCCCATACCGCGCGCGCCACCGGTGATAAGAGCAACTTTGGTATCTACGCGTCCCATGGGGCGTCAGGTTACCTTGACTGTATGTATCCCCCGTGTCGCTTCGCTCCTGCCCGCCGGGTAGATCCCCCGTGTCGCTTCGCTCCTGCCCGCCGGGTAGATCCCCCGTGTCGCTTCGCTCCTGCCCGCCGATGACAATTCGCGTCGTTCATATCGGAACCGGAAACGTCGGCCGCCTTGCACTGGCGGAATTGATCGACAACCCGATCTTTGAACTCGTCGGACTTTGCGTGTCCACCAAGGACAAGATCGGCAAGGACGCCGGCGCCCTCGCAGGTCTGAACGTGGTGACAGGCATCAAGGCCACCGATGATCTCGATGCGGTTCTGGCGACCGAACCCGAATGCGCGGTGTACTGCGCGATGGGTGACACCCGCATGGTGGAGGCCATGGGTGATGTCCGCAAGATTCTCGCAGCCGGGATCAACGTTGTGGGGTCGGCGCCGGGTGTGCTCCAGTACCCGTGGCACGTCATGCCTGATAAATATATCGAGCCGTTCGAAGATGCTGGGCGGCAGGGTAATTCGAGTATCTACATCAATGGGGTCGATCCGGGGTTCATCACCGATCTGATTCCGCTGGCGTTTGCGAGTACCTGCGCGCGCATCGAGCAGGTGCGTTGCATGGAGATCGCTGACTACGCCACCTACGACGGCGCCACCGTGATGTTCGACGTCATGGGTTTCGGCAAGCCACTTGCCGAGGTGCCCATGCTGTTTCAGCCCGGAGTCTTAAGCGTGGCCTGGGGCTGCGCGATCCGGCAACTGGCGGCAGGGCTGAAGATCGAGATCGACTCGATCACCGAGAGCTACGAACGCGAACCGGCGGCGGAGGCATTCGATATCGCGGCCGGTCATATCCCCAGGGGCGGTGTGGCGGCGGTGCGCTTCGAGATCCGCGGAATCGTGGCAGGCCACCCCGCGATCGTCGTCGAACATGTGACCCGGCTCCGTGAAGATCTGCGACCCGACTGGGCCCAGCCCTCCCAGCCCGGCGGCTCCTACCGCGTCGAGATCACCGGCGAGCCGTCCTACCGCGTGGATATCGGCCCCACCAGCCGCCACGGTGACCACAACCACGCGGCGATCGCCGGCGCGGCGGCCCGCATCGTGAACGCGATCCCGGCGGTGATCGCCGCTCCCCCGGGCATCCGGACCACGCTTGACCTGCCGTTGGTATCCGGGGTCAGGGTCTACTCAGCGCCTCACGGGTGATAGCCGGGCACGAGCACCGCCCCGGGGTACCACCCATAACCGCCGTTCACGTACAGCGACAGGCACTGCGCCCGGAACGCTCCGCTCCCGACACTGCAGGCGAGCAGCGCGGTCTGATCCGGCGCTGATCCCAGCACCCGCGGCGGACGCGACGGCAGGGCGCAGTTGTTGACCTCAGGGTTAAGCGGAAACACACCGTTGTAGCAGGGGGCGCTCGGCTGACCGGGGTCTGCGGGGGCCACCGGCGACGCGGCAATTACCCCCGCCACCAGCGCTGCGCCGCTGAGTGCTGCTACTGCGAGCTCGCGGACAATGGCCATACCCAACACCTCTTCATCGACGACGCACTACGGTGAGCGCACTTCTAACGGTACTCCCGAGGTGAGGGCAGATGGGTGTCCCAATTCTGACGGCCTGCGCAGGGTTT
>Ga0194052_1000157_pt1 | contig 47920 bp, 43 predicted proteins | sample SepL226m_MetaG_FD_160117 | JGI IMG/M metagenome (GOLD analysis project Ga0194052, IMG submission 160117) | Anoxic zone freshwater microbial communities from boreal shield lake in IISD Experimental Lakes Area, Ontario, Canada - Sep2016-L227-6m | ecosystem: Environmental > Aquatic > Freshwater >...
TGACGCCGCTGTCGGCTTCCAGCGACAGATGCAGTTTTCCGTCGGAGATCAGAAAGCTCCGTACCCGGCCCAGCGCCGCGGCCACCTCGGTGTCCGCCGACGGCTGAGGGCAGAACATCCGGGTGAGTGCGATCGGGCCGAACGTCAGGCTGCCGGAATCCGTGCCGGACACCTCCGCCTGCCAGGCGGAGTTGCCACGGTTGCAGTCCACCGTGAACACCGCTCGGCCGTCGTCGCCGAAGGACACCGTGTACCTGCTGGGATCGGGGATCGTGGTGCCGGGCTGCTCGCCGGGCGCCATCGAATCGATGCCGAGCAGTTGCCACGATGTGCCGGTCAACGGGTCAGAGGCGGCCGCCGCTGCACAACCGGCCGCGGTGAGCGCCAGGGCGGTCCCGAGTACCAGCGTCGTTCGCATACCGGCAAATGTACCGCCGTGCAGGTGAGCGGCGCGGCTCAGCGATACTTGCCGGGTGGGACGCACCGACGCCGAGCTTGCGGCCGACCTGGCTGCCGAGGCGGGTCGGCTGCTGCTGGCGGTGCGTGACGAGGTCGGCCACGACTTCCCGTGGGCGCTCGGTGACGCCGGGGACGTGCACGCCAACGACCTGCTGCTGCGGCGACTGCGTGCGGAGCGACCCGAGGACGCTGTGCTGTCGGAGGAGGCGCACGACGACCTCACCCGTCTGAACGCTGACCGGGTGTGGATCATCGACCCGCTCGACGGGACCCGCGAGTACTCGCTGCCCTATCGGCAGGACTGGGCTGTTCATGTCGCGCTCTGGCAGCGCACGGCCGGATCGGACGGGGTCGACGGCCACGGCGCCATCACCGACGCGGCCGTCGCGCTGCCGGCTCTCGGCGAGGTTCACCGCAGCGATCAGGTCAGCGCACCGCCACCGCCGAATCCCGGACCCATTCGCATCACCGCGAGTTCCAATCGGCCACCCGCGGTGCTGTGGCGGCTTCGCGATCGGCTCGACATCGAGTTCGTCGCGATCGGATCCGCCGGTGCGAAGGCGATGGCGGTGCTGCGCGGTGATGCCGACGCCTACATTCATGCCGGCGGACAGTGGGAATGGGACAACGCGGCGCCTGCCGGAGTTCTGCACGCCGCAGGAATGCACGCCACCCGGATCGACGGCTCACCGCTGCGCTACAACCAGCCCGATCCCTATCTGCCGGATCTTCTGATGTGCCGGGCCGAGATCGCCGAGGTGCTGCTCGACGCGATGCGGGTGAGCACCTGATGCGGGCATGGCCCGACCTCGACGTCCCGGCGCTGCCCGGCCGCGGACCGGCGCTGCGGCTCTACGACACCGCGGACCGACAGATCCGGCCGACAACTCCGGGACAGACAGCCACCATGTACGTGTGCGGTATCACCCCGTATGACGCCACCCATCTGGGACATGCGGCGACGTATCTGACCTTCGATCTGGTCAACCGGATCTGGCGGGACAACGGCCACCGCGTGCACTACGTGCAGAACATCACCGACGTCGACGACCCGTTGTTCGAGCGTGCCGCGCGTGATCGCGTGGACTGGCGTGACCTCGGGAACCGCGAGACACAGTTGTTCCGCGAGGACATGACCGCGCTGCGGGTGATCCCGCCACAGGACTACGTGGGCGCGACCGAGGCGATAGCCGAGGTCGTCGAGGTGGTCGAGAAACTCCTGGCATCGGGTGCGGCCTACGTCGTCGACGACCCGGAGTATCCGGATGTCTACTACCGGGCCGACGCCACCACACAGTTCGGCTACGAGTCCAACTACGACCGCCACACCATGGCGGAGCTGTTCGCCGAACGAGGCGGCGATCCGCAGCGGCCGGGCAAGGCCGACCCGCTGGACGCACTGCTGTGGCGTGCCGAACGCCCCGGCGAGCCGAGTTGGCCGTCCCCGTTCGGCCCGGGGCGCCCCGGCTGGCACGTCGAGTGCGCGGCGATCGCGCTGAGCCGCATCGGTTTCGGATTCGACGTCCAGGGCGGCGGCAGCGATCTGATCTTCCCGCATCATGAGTTCTCCGCCGCCCATGCCGAATGCCTGACGGGGCAGCGGCGTTTCGCACGCAACTACGTGCACGCCGGGATGATCGGCTGGCACGGCGACAAGATGTCCAAGAGCCGCGGCAATCTCGTTCTGGTGTCCCGGCTGCGGGCCGACGGCGTGGATCCGGCGGCGATCCGGTTGGGTCTGCTCGCCGGGCATTATCGCAGCGACCGGTCCTGGAGCGACGACGTCCTGATCGAGGCGCAGCAACGCCTGCGGCGCTGGCGTTCGGCCACCGCACTGCCGGCCGGACCGGACGCCGCCGATCTGCTCGGACGGCTGCGCCGCTACCTCGCCGACGATCTGGACACCCCCAAAGCGCTGGCCGCCGTCGACGGCTGGGTGGCTGATGCGCAAGAGTTCGGTGGACATGACGACGTGGCGCCGCCTCTGGTGGCGGACATGGTGGACGCACTGCTGGGAGTGGCGTTGTGAGGAGTAAGCCTGTGAAGAGATACGTACCTGTCGTGATCGCCCTCGTTTCAGTACTCCTGGCAGGCTGCGCACCGGCGAAGAGGGCCGCCGAGGCGCCGACGACGCCGTCCACCTCGTCAACGGGCGGACCGCCGAGCGTGGAGGAGACCCGCGCCATCGCCAAGGACGCCTACATCTACGGCTTTCCGATGGTCGACAGCTACCGCATCCAGCACGCGTACTTCATCGACCCCGCCAGCCCGGAATACAAGGGGCCGTGGAATCAGGTGCACAACACGGCCCGGGTCTTCACCCCGGCCGACGTGGCCGTCCAGACACCGAATTCCGACACGCCCTATTCGATGCTCGGAGCCGATCTGCGCGCCGAACCGCTGGTGCTGTTCGTGCCGCCGGTCGAGAAGAGCCGCTACTACTCGCTGCAGTTCATCGACGGCTACACCGCCAACTTCGCCTACGTCGGCAGTCGCACCACCGGTAACGACGGCGGGCTGTACCTGCTGGCCGGTCCCGGCTGGAACGGTCAGAAGCCCGACGGCGTGCGCGAGGTCATCAAGTCCGACACCGACTTCGCGCTGGTGGCCTATCGCACCCAGTTGTTCGGCGCGGACGATCTGGAGAACGTGACCAAGATCCAGGCCGGGTACAAGGCCGAACCGCTGTCGACCTACCTCAAGGAGCAGGCCCCCGCCGAGGCGGCCGCCCTCGACTGGCCGGTTCCGCTGAGTCCCGACGAACAGAAGACCTCACTGCGGTTCTTCGACCTGCTCGACTTCCAGCTCAAGTACGCCCCGGTGATGGACTCCGAGAAAGATGTGCGAGCGCGCTTCGCCTCGATCGGACTGACCGGTGACGGCACCTTCGACTCACAGAGCCTGAGCCCGCAGATGCAGCAGGCCTTCACCGACGGGATGGCCGACGCCTGGGCGGAGTTCGCCGCCTTCAAGAAGGACAAGATCGACACCGGCGAGGTGAAGTCCGGCCAGCTGTTCGGAACCAAGGAGTTCCTCAACCGCAACTACCTCTACCGGATGGCCGGGGCGGTGATCGGCATCTACGCCAACTCCAATGAGGAGGCCATGTACCCGGTGCTGTCCACCGACTCGACCGGTGCGCCGCTGAGCGGGGCGAGTGATTACACGCTGACCTTCCCGCCCGGTCAGCTGCCGCCGGCCAACGCGTTCTGGTCGGTGACCATGTACAAGCTGCCGGAGAGCCTGCTGGTCGACAACCCGATCAACCGGTACGTGATCAACTCCCCGATGCTGCCGGACCTGGTGACCAACCCCGACGGAAGCATCACGATCTACGTTCAGCACACCACGCCGGGTGCGGACCGGGAGGCCAACTGGCTTCCTGCGCCCGAGGGGCCCTTCACCGTGTTCATGCGGGTGTACTGGCCCAAGCCCGAGGCGCTGGATGGAACGTGGCAGCCGCCGAAGCTGGTGAAGACCGGCTAGCTACAGAACGGCTGTTCCGTAGCTGCCCACCTGGCCCACCAGATAGCGCAGCTGGTCGGTGGCCGAGCCGAATGTCTGCTCGATGGCGGTCAGTCGTGCCGCGTAGTGCGCAATCGGGTACTCCGCCGTCACGCCGATACCGCCGTGCATCTGGATGGACTCCTCGGCGATGTGCTTGCCCGAGCGTGCGATCTGCAGCTTGGCCCGCGCCGCCACCATGGGATCCAAGCGCCCGTCGGCGACCGACACCGCGAGGTAGTAGTTCATGCTGCGTGCCAGTTCCACCGACACGTACATATCGGCCGCACGCTGGGTCAGCGTCTGGAACGTTTTGAGCGGCACACCGAACTGCTTGCGACTCTTCAGATAGTCCGTCGTCAGCCGCAGCGATTCGTCCATCGCACCCACGGCCTCCGCGCAGAGTGCGGACTGAAACCGGATCACCGCGGCCTCGATGGCGTCCGTCGCGTCCCCACCGGAACCGAGCGGCGTTGCCGCGGCGTTGTCGAGTGCGATCTCCGCACCCCGTTTGCCGTCGAAGGTCCGGTAGCCGTGTCGGGTCACCCCGCTGCTGCTCTGGCCGGCGGCGTCCACCACGAAGAGTCCGCTGCCGCCGCCGGGAAGTGCCGCGCTGACGATCAGGGTGTCGGCACCGTCGCCGGCCAGCACCGGATTCTTGCGTCCGGTGAGGGTCCATGCGCCGCCCTGTTCGGTGGCATGGGTGGTCAGGTCGGCGGCGCCGCGCCGGCCCGGCTCGGTATGGGCGAAGGCCAGCAGTCGCTCACCGGAGGCGACCTCGTCGAGCAGCGCGCGCTGTGCGTCGGAGCCGTGTTCGGCGATCACCGCACCCGGGATCAGTGCCGCCTCGGCGACGGGCTCGGGCGCCAGCCGCCGGCCGATCTCCGTCATCACGACCATCACCTCGGTGGGTCCGGAATCCTCGTCGAATCCCAGACCGAGTATCCCGATCTCGGCCAGTTGGTTCCACACGTCTCGGCTCCAGCCGAGTTCGGTGTCGACCACCTTGTTGCGCGCCTCGGTGTTGTCGTAACTGCGCGCCAGCAGATCTCGGGTGGTGTCGGCGAGCAGCTGCTGTTCTTCGGTCAGGTCGAAGTTCATATCCGCGTGCGGTCCCTACAGTCCGAGGATGGTCGAGGCGATGATGGTGCGCTGAACCTCGTTGCTGCCGCCGTAGATCGAGGTCTTGCGGTAGTTGAGGTAACGCGGGGCGGCGTGCTGCGCCCACTCCGGGGAGTCCACCGTGTCGCCCGCGTCGAACGGCAGCGCATCCGGGCCGGCCACCTCTACCAGCAGATCGGTGACCGCCTGCTGCAGTTGGGTGCCGCGCAACTTCAGGATCGACGACGCCGGGTTCGGTGTACCGCCGGCCTCGTCGCCGCTGACACGCAGCTGGGTCAGCTCCAGGGCGAGCAGTTCGTTCTCCACCTCGGCGACCCGGGCGGCGAACAGCGGGTCCTCCATCAGCGTGCTGGCGCCGATTGGCGTCTTGGCCGCGCGCTCCTTGACCTCGGTCAGCCACACCTTGGTGGTGCCGACCCGCGCGATCCCGGTGCGCTCGTTGGACAGCAGAAACTTGGCGTAGCTCCAGCCGGCGTTCTCCTCGCCGACGAGCTGGTTGACCGGGACCCGGACGTCTTCGAACCAGACCTCGTTGACCTCGTAGCTGCCGTCGATCAGTTTGATCGGGCGCACGGTGATCCCCGGGGTGTTCATCTCGGCCAGGATGAACGAGATGCCCGCCTGCTTCTTGGGCGCGTTCGGATCGGTGCGGGCCAGCAGGAAGATCCAGTCGGCGAACTGGCCCAGGGTGGTCCAGGTCTTCTGCCCGTTGATCACGTAGTGGTCGCCGTCGCGGATAGCGGTGGTGCGCAGCCCGGCGAGGTCCGAACCGGCCTCGGGCTCGGAGAATCCCTGGCACCACCAGATGTCCAGATTGGCGGTGGCGGGCAGGAACCGCTCCTTGATCTCCTGTGAGCCGAAGTGCGCGATCACCGGACCGACCATGGAGGCGTTGAAGGCCAGCGGTTCGGGCACACACGCCATCCGCATCTCCTCGGCCCAGATCTGGCGCTGCAGCGGGGTCCAGTCCTTACCGCCCCACTCCACGGGCCAGTTCGGCACCGCCAGGCCGGCCTCGTTGAGGACGCGCATGGACGTGACGACGTCCTCGGGGTACCTCAGGTTCTCGTTGCGGGCGCGTTCCCGGATGTCGGCGGGGAACTTGGTGGTGAAGAACTCGCGCAACTCGTCGCGGAAAGCCAGATCGGCGTCGCTCAAGGCCAGTTTCATGACAGCACGGTATCGCAGCCGACCAACCGGTCGGGTCGAAGGTCGGGGGAGGTTCGAGCCTAGCCGCGGAAGCCGGGACCGCGCCGGCGCAGATAGCGCTCGAACTCGGCGGCCAGCGCGTCGCCGTCCACTTTCGACAGCGCCTCGTTGACGTCGATCTCCGCGTCGCCGCGGGCCTCCAGGCTGGTCACGTAGTCGGCGATCTCGTCGTCGTCGGCCGTCATCTCGGTGACGGCCTGTTCCCACTCCTCGGCCTGGGCGGGCAGGTCGGCCAGGGGCACCTCGATGTCGAGGACGTCCTCGACGCGGCGCAGCAGCGCCACCGTCGCCTTGGGGTTGGGCGGTGAGGAGACGTAGTGGGGCACGGCGGCCCAGAAGGTGACCGCGGGGATGCCGGCGGCCACGCAGGCGTCCTGAAACACCCCCGCGATCCCGGTGGGACCCTCGTACCGCGACTCCTGTAATCCGAAGAACGCCGCCGACTCCGGGGAGTAGGCCGCGCCGGACACCGGCACCGGTCGGGTGTGCGGCGTGTCGGCCAGTAGTGCGCCCAGGATCACCACGGTGTCGACGTTGAGTTTGTCGGCGATACCCAGCAACTCGGCGCAGAAGCTGCGCCACCGCATATTGGGCTCGACGCCGTGCATCAGCACGATGTCGCGATCCGATCCGGGTGGCCGGCAGTAGGAGATCTGCATCGCCGGCCACACCAGTTCGCGGGTGACACCGTCGACCTGGCGGATCACCGGCCGGTTGACCTGATAGTCGTAGTAGGACTCGTCGTCGATCTCCAGCAGTGGCTGAGCCGCCCAGATGGCGTCGAGGTGCTCGAGTGCGTCGCTGGCGGCATCGCCGGCGTCGTTCCAGCCCTCGAAGGCCGCGACGATGACGGTGTTGTGGAGTTCGGGCAGTCCCGGGTCGGCGCTGCCCGTGAAAACCTCCCGCGAATCCCGCGTCGTCACAGATTCAGACTAAGCCTTGTCCGGCCGCAGTGACGGCTACCCGGGCGACGGCGTAGACTTTTCTCCGTCGAGAGGCGTTGCAACGGGCCCTGCACTCCTCGCCAGGGATCCGCCACGCTCGGCAGAGTTAAGGACGCCTTCCGCTGAGGAAGGAACGTATGCGGGAGCCCGATATCCGCCCTGACTGCACCGACGAACTGACCGCCGCCCTGCGCGAGCGGATCGTGGTCATCGACGGTGCGATGGGCACGGCGATCCAACGGGACCGGCCCGATGAGGCCGGTTACCGCGGTGAGCGCTTCAAGGACTGGCCGAGCGATCTGGTCGGAAACAACGACCTGCTCACCCTGACCCAGCCGCACATCATCGAGGCGATCCACCGGGAATACCTCCAGGCCGGCGCGGAGATTCTGGAAACCAACACGTTCAACTCGAACTCGGTGTCGCTCTCCGACTACGGAATGGAAGATCTGGCCTACGAACTGAACTACGCCGGAGCTGTTCTGGCGCGCACGGTGTGCGACGAGTTCAGCAGCCCGGACAAACCCCGCTACGTCGCCGGGGCGATGGGGCCGACGACGAGGACCGCGTCGATCTCTCCGGATGTCAACGATCCCGCCGCCCGCAACGTGTCCTACGACCAACTGGTGACCGCCTATCTCGAGGCTGCCAACGGTCTGGTCGACGGCGGTTCGGACATCCTCATCGTCGAGACGATCTTCGACACGCTGAACGCCAAGGCCGCGGTGTTCGCCATTGAGACGCTCTTCGAGCAGCGCGGACGCCGGTGGCCGGTGATCATCTCGGGCACCATCACCGATGCGTCCGGAAGGACGTTGTCAGGTCAGGTCACCGAGGCGTTCTGGAACTCGATCAGGCATGCCCGTCCGATCGCGGTCGGCCTGAACTGCGCTTTGGGCGCTCCCGAGATGCGGCCCTACATCGCCGAGATGTCGAGGATCGCCGACACCTTCGTGTCCTGCTACCCGAACGCCGGCCTGCCGAACGCCTTCGGCGAGTACGACGAGTCTCCCCAGCGTCAGGCCGGCTATCTCGCAGAGTTCGCCCGCGACGGTCTGGTCAACCTGGTCGGCGGGTGTTGCGGGACCACCCCGGCGCACATTGCTGAGATCGCGCGAGCAGTGGAGGGTGTGCCGCCGCGTCAGGTGCCGCGCATCCCGGTGGCCACCCGGCTGGCCGGCCTGGAGCCGCTCAACATCAACGAAGACTCCCTGTTCGTCAACATCGGTGAGCGCACCAACATCACCGGCTCGGCCCGCTTTCGCAACCTGATCAAGGCCGAGGATTACGACACCGCGCTGTCGGTGGCCCTCCAGCAGGTGGAGGTGGGCTCTCAGGTCATCGACATCAACATGGACGAGGGCATGATCGACGGCGTCGCCGCGATGGACCGGTTCACCAAGCTGATCGCGGCCGAGCCGGACATCAGCCGCGTCCCGGTGATGATCGACTCGTCTAAATGGGAGGTGATCGAGACCGGCCTGAAGAACGTTCAGGGCAAGCCGATCGTCAACTCGATCTCCCTGAAGGAGGGTGAGGAGAAGTTCGTCCGCGAAGCCCGGCTGTGCCGCAAGTACGGCGCCGCCGTCGTCGTGATGGCCTTCGACGAGGAGGGTCAGGCCGACAACCTGGAGCGCCGCAAAGACATCTTCGAGCGCGCCTACCGGATCCTGACCCAGGAGGTCGGCTTCCCGGCCGAGGACATCATCTTCGACCCGAACTGTTTCGCGCTGGCGACCGGGATCGAGGAACACGCGACCTACGGGATCGACTTCGTCGAAGCCTGCGCGTGGATCAAGGAGAACATCCCCGCCGTGCACATCTCCGGTGGCATCTCCAACGTGTCGTTCTCATTCCGGGGCAACAACCCGGTCCGCGAGGCGATCCATGCGGTCTTCCTATTCCACTCCATCAAAGCGGGCCTGGACATGGGGATCGTCAACGCCGGCGCACTAGTGCCGTATGACTCCATCGACCCCGAACTGCGCGAGCGGATAGAAGACGTCGTCCTCAACCGGCGGGAAGATGCGACCGAGCGGCTGCTGGAGATCGCCGAACGGTTCAACAGCAAGGGCGAGGCGGTAGGCGAGGACGCTCGCGGATCCGCCGAATGGCGCAGCCTTCCGGTTCGTGAGCGGATCACGCACGCTCTGGTGAAGGGAATCGACGCCCATGTCGATGACGACACCGAGGAATTGCGTGCCGCGATCGCCGCCGCGGGAGGGCGGCCGATCGAGGTGATCGAGGGCCCGCTGATGGACGGCATGAACGTCGTCGGCGACCTCTTCGGCGCGGGCAAGATGTTCCTTCCGCAGGTCGTGAAATCGGCTCGGGTGATGAAGAAGGCCGTCGCCTACCTGCTGCCCTACATCGAGGCGGAGAAGGAGGCATCCGGCGCGGCCGATGCCGACGACACCAACGGGACGATCATCATGGCCACCGTGAAGGGCGACGTCCACGACATCGGCAAGAACATCGTCGGTGTCGTCCTGCAGTGCAACAACTACACCGTGGTGGATCTCGGTGTGATGGTGCCCGCCGAGAAGATCCTGAACGCGGCACGGGAATACGACGCCGACATCATCGGGCTGTCCGGACTGATCACCCCGTCGCTGGACGAGATGGTCAACTTCGCTGCCGAGATGGAACGCGAGGGATTGCAGATTCCGCTACTGATCGGCGGCGCGACCACCTCGCGTGCCCACACGGCCGTGAAGATCGCACCTCGCCGGAGCGGCCCGGTGATCTGGGTCAAGGACGCGTCGCGCTCGGTGCCGGTGGCTGCCGCCCTGCTTGATGACAGGCAGCGGCCCGCCCTGCTCGAGGCGACCGAGAAGGACTACGCCTCGCTGCGTGAGCGTCATGCGCAGAAGAACGAGCGGCGGATGCTGACACTGGAGAAGGCGCGCGCCAACCGGACGCCGATCGAATGGGAGGGCTACACACCGCCGGTACCCGCGCAGGGACTGGGAGTACGGGAGTTCCTCGACTACGACATCTCCGAGTTGCGTGAGTACATCGACTGGCAGCCGTTCTTCAACGCCTGGGAGATGAAGGGCCGATTCCCCGACATCCTCAACAACCCGGCGTCGGGCGAGGCCGCGCGAAAGCTTTACGACGACGCCCAGGAAATGCTGGACACCCTGATCAAGGAGAAGTGGCTGACCGCCAACGGGGTCATCGGGTTCTTCCCGGCGAACGCGGTCGGTGACGATATCGAGATCTATACCGACGAGACCCGGACCGAGGTGCTGGCGACGCTGCGCAACCTGCGCCAGCAGGGTGAGCACCGCGACGGGGTCCCGAACCGTTCCCTGGGGGACTTCGTCGCACCCAAGGACAGCGGCCCGGCCGACTACGTCGGCGCCTTCGCGGTCACCACGGGCCTCGGCAGCGGAGTCAAGATCGACGAGTTCAAGGCGGCCAATGACGACTACAGCGCGATCCTGCTGGAGTCGCTCGCCGACCGGCTGGCCGAGGCCTTCGCCGAACGCATGCATCAGCGGGTCCGCAAGGAGTTCTGGGGATATCAGCCCGACGAGCAACTCGACAACGAAGCGCTGATCGGTGAGCGCTACCGCGGCATCCGGCCGGCCCCGGGCTACCCCGCCTGCCCGGAACACACCGAGAAGGTGACGCTGTTCGAGTTGATGGACGTCACGTCCAGGACCGGTATCGAGCTGACCGAGTCGATGGCTATGTGGCCGGGAGCCGCTGTGAGCGGGTGGTATTTCTCGCACCCGCAGTCGCAGTACTTCGTGGTCGGCCGGCTCGCCCAGGATCAGGTCGCCGACTACGCGCGGCGCAAAGGTTGGACACTGCCCGAAGCGGAGCGCTGGCTGGGACCCAATCTGGGCTATAACCCGGAGGACTGACGTCGGGGCTGCCGATCAGTGCTGCCTGATCAGTTGAGTGCCGGCGGCGCCTGCGGCTGGAACGGTTCGTACCACCACCAGTCGGCCCGCTCACCGGTCGGCCCGGAGCACGGCGCGACGGGCGGGGGTGTGCCACGGGGCGGACGCGCCAGCGATCCGGGGCACAGTTGCTCGCCGTCGCTGTCGGTGACCACGAGGCGACCGGCGGGCCCGGTGATGGTGATGACGCCTCGATGATGCAGACGGTGATGGTAGGGGCATATCAGCACCAGGTTGTTCAACTCGGTTGCGCCGCCGTCTTCCCAGTGCCGGATGTGATGCGCGTGCAGGCCGCGGGTGGCTGCGCAGCCGGGGACGGCGCAGCTGCGGTGACGGTGCTCGAGCGCGCGGCGCAGACGACGACTGATTGTGCGGGTGGTTCGACCGGAGCCGATCACGTCGCCGTCGCGTTCGAACCACACTTCACAGGTGGCATCACAGGTCAGGTACTGCCGCTCGGAGGCGGGCAGCAGCGGACCGAGGTGCAGTGCGCCGATCTTCTGCTCGACGTCGAGGTGCACCACCACCGTGGTGCGCTGCCCGTGCGGCCGCCGTTGCACCTCGGCGTCCCATCCACGCTCGACGAGCCGCATGAAGGCCTCGACGTTCGTCGGCATCGCTGACGGCTCATCAGGTTTGCACTCGGCGACCAGTGCGTCGCGGTGGGAGTGCAGTGCTGCTTCGAACGTCGCCGATTCGACAAGCGGCAGGGTGATGCGCCACAAGTCGAACGCACCATCGCTGGTCTTGGTTATCGCCGCTTGCGGACCGGGTCGGGGAGCGGGATCCGGGCGCGGCTCCATACGGATCGCGGTGTGCAGTTGACTCACCGTTGCCACCGAGGCCAACTGCGCGTAGTGCGCATCGGACCCTTCGCCCGCGCGCCCGGCGATGACTCCGACCTGATCCAGTGACAGCCGGCCCTCTCGCAGGCCCTGAACACAACGGGGAAATGCCTCCGCCCGCTGAGCCACGGTGGCTATCGCCGCGGCATTGGCGTGCGAGGTGCCGGTCTTCCAGGCCACCAGCGCGGCGACCGAACGCGCCCCGGTGGCGCCCCACAACTCCTCACGATCGATTTCGGCGACGAGGTCGACGATGCGCCCGTCGATCGCGTTGCGCTGACCGGTCAACTCCGCAAGCTCATCGAAAAGGCCTGCGAGCCTCTCGGTTGTGGTCGCGGTGGCGGACATGGCATCAGCTTTGCAGGGGGGTCTGACAGAATCGCCACCCATGAAAGCCGTCCTGTTCGACATGGACGGCACGCTCGTCGACTCCGAGAAACTGTGGGATATCGCGATTCAGCGACTCTACGAGCGGTTCGGGGGAGTACTCACACCCGAGGTGCGCCTGTCCACGGTCGGCGGTTCAGCCGAAGGCGTGATGCGGATCGTCTACACCGACCTCGGCATGGATCTCGATCCCGACCACATGGCCGCCACCGCGGACTGGCTGCATGAGGTCACCGGCGACCTGTTCGAAGCCGGGCTGCCGTGGTGCGACGGCGCCCGGGAACTGCTCGAGGCGGTCACGGCGGCCGGGGTGCCGATGGCACTGGTGACCAACACCCGTCGCGCGCTGACCGAACGCGCCCTGGACAGCATCGGACGGCACTACTTCACCGCCAGTGTGTGCGGCGACGAGGTGCCCCGCGGCAAGCCGGCGCCGGATCTATACCGCCGCGCCGCTGAACTGCTGGGGATGGCGCCGCGGGACTGTCTGGCCGTCGAGGATTCGGTCACCGGGGCGGCGTCGGCGGAGGACGCCGGCTGTCCGGTGCTGGTGGTGCCCAACGACATCGAGGTGCCCCTGACCGCACGCCGCCGCCGCGTCGACTCGCTGGCCGGCATGGGTGTGCTGGGGTTACGCGACATCTACCGCGAACTGCAGTCCGGTGGGGCATCTGATATGCCATCGTGATCGCACACAGCCTGCGAGAGGATGTCAGATGTCAGGTCAGGGTCCGATCAGTGACACACCGTCGGTCTTCGACGACGACGAGCTCGGCTCCGGCCGCGGGGCGGTGCGCATCGCCTCGGTGGCCGCACTCGGCGGTCTGCTCTTCGGCTACGACAGTGCGGTGATCAACGGGGCCGTCGCCTCGATCCAGAAGCACTTCGGTATCAACAACGCCTCGCTGGGGTTCGCGGTGGCTTCGGCACTTCTCGGCGCTGCGGCTGGCGCGATGACAGCCGGCCGGCTGGCCGATCGGATCGGGCGGATCGCGGTGATGAAGATCGCCGCGGTGCTGTTCCTCATCAGCGCCATCGGAGCAGGCCTGGCCGCCAGCGTCTGGATGATCGTGCTGTTCCGCATCGTAGGCGGGATCGGCGTCGGTGTGGCCTCGGTGATCGCACCCGCCTATATCGCCGAGACGTCACCGGCACGCATTCGCGGCCGGCTCGGCTCACTGCAGCAGCTGGCCATCGTCACGGGCATCTTCCTCTCGCTGGCCATCGACTACCTGCTGGCCCACCTCGCCGGCGGCGCTGACAAGCAGCTGTGGCTGGGGCTGGAGGCCTGGCGGTGGATGTTCCTGCTGATGGCTATTCCCGCGGTCGTCTACGGCCTGCTCGCCTACACCATCCCGGAGTCACCGCGCTATCTCGTGGCCAGCCATCGGATTCCCGAGGCGCGCAAGGTCCTCACCCTGCTGCTGGGCGAGAAGAACCTCGACATCACCATCGACCGGATCCAGAGCACCCTGGCCGGTGAGACCAAACCCTCCTGGCGGGATCTGCGTAAACCAACCGGCGGTGTCTACAGCATCGTCTGGGTTGGCCTGGGGCTGTCGATCTTCCAGCAGTTCGTCGGGATCAACGTGATCTTCTACTACTCCAACGTGCTGTGGGAGGCCGTCGGCTTCGACGAGAGTCAGTCCTTCCTCATCACGGTGATCACCTCGATCGTCAACATCGCCACCACGCTGATCGCCATCGCGCTCATCGACAAGATCGGCCGCAAACCGCTGCTGCTCATCGGCTCGGCCGGCATGGCACTCACACTCGCCACCATGGCAATCATCTTCGGCACTGCCGAGCAGGTCAACGGGACGCCGCAGCTCGGCGACGTGACCGGTCCGGTCGCCCTGATCGCGGCGAACCTGTTCGTGGTGGCCTTCGGGATGTCCTGGGGCCCGGTCGTGTGGGTGCTGCTCGGCGAGATGTTCCCCAACCGCATCCGCGCCGCCGCGCTGGGCCTGGCCGCGGCCGGCCAGTGGGCGGCCAACTGGCTGATCACCGTCACCTTCCCCGGTCTGCGCGATGTGCTGGGTGTGGCGTACGGCTTCTACGCGCTGTGCGCCGTGTTGTCGTTCCTCTTCGTCTGGAGATGGGTGCGCGAGACCAAGGGTGTGGCACTGGAGGATATGCACGGCCAACTCGCCGCAAATAAATCGCCGTGACGGCCGTACCGGCCGCATGGAACAATCCCGTCCCGTGAAGACCTTCGAGGAGTTGTTCGTCGAACTCGGCGAACGGGCCCGCTCCCGGCCAGCAGACAGCGCAACCGTCGCGGCTCTCGACGCCGGGACGCATGCGCTCGGCAAGAAGGTTCTCGAGGAGGCCGGCGAGGTGTGGCTCGCGGCCGAGCACGAGTCCGACGAGGCGCTCGCCGAAGAGATCAGCCAGCTGCTGTATTGGACGCAGGTGCTGATGATCTCGCGCGGTCTTGGCCTCGATGACGTCTACCGGAAGCTGTAGAGCCGTGTTGCGTGTCGCCGTTCCCAACAAGGGCGCGCTGTCTGATCCCGCGGTCGAGATCCTCGCCGAAGCGGGCTACCGCAGGCGCACCGATCCCAAGGATCTCACCGTCGTCGACCCCGCCAACGGGGTGGAGTTCTTCTTCCTGAGACCCAAGGACATCGCGATCTACGTAGGCTCCGGCCAGCTCGACTTCGGCATCACCGGACGGGATCTGGCCGCCGAGTCCGATGCCCCGGTCGCCGAACGACTGGCACTGGGATTCGGCTCCTCGAGCTTCCGGTACGCGGCACCGGCGGGCCGTTCGTGGACGCACGCCGATCTGGCCGGCAAGCGCATCGCCACGGCGTATCCGAACCTGGTCCGAAAAGATCTGGCGGCCAAGGGGATCGACGCCACCGTGATCCGGCTTGACGGTGCGGTGGAGATCTCAGTCCAGCTGGGCGTCGCCGATGCGATCGCCGACGTCGTCGGCTCCGGTCGCACCCTGAGTCTGCACGACCTGGTCGCGTTCGGCGAACCGCTGTGTGACTCCGAAGCGGTGCTCATCGAGCGGGCGGGTGGCGATGACGGCAACCGGGCCGCCCGCGACCAGCTCGCCGCCCGCGTGCAGGGCGTGGTGTTCGGCCAGCAGTACCTGATGCTCGACTACGACTGCCCGCGATCGGTCCTGCCGCGGGCCCTGGAGATCACCCCCGGTCTGGAATCCCCGACGATCGCACCGCTGGCCGATCCGGACTGGGTGGCGGTGCGGGCCCTGGTGCCCCGGCGTGAGGTGAACGCCATCATGGATGAGCTGGCGGGTAATGGAGCGAAGGCCATTCTGGCTTCCGATGTGCGGTTCTGCCGCTTCTGAGCAGCAGCGCACCGTCGCCCCCGTGCTAGCGTCACCGCCATGACGCACGCGCTGGTTCTGTTGCTGGCCCTGCTGATCGGCGTAGTCGCCGGGCTGCGAACCTTCACCGCCCCCGCGGTGCTGGCGTGGGCCGCGGCTCTGCACTGGATCAATCTGAACGGCACGTGGGCCTCCTGGATGGGTCACTGGGCCACGGTCGCGGTCCTCACCGTCGTCGCGGTGGTGGAGTTGATCAGCGACAAGATGCCCACCCTTCCCAGCCGCAAGTCCGCGCCGCAGTTCCTGGCGCGAATCGCCTCCGGTGCCTTCTCCGGTGCGGTGCTGGGCACGGCCTGGGGATACAAGTGGGGCAGCCTCGGCGCCGGGATGATCGGTGCGGTGCTCGGAACCATCGGCGGCTACGAGGCGCGGACCCGACTGGTCGCCGCCACCGGCGGCAAGGACCGCTCGGTCGCACTCGGTGAGGACGTCATCGCCGCGGCAGCGGGTATCGCCGTCGCGTATCTCACCAGCGTTCTCTAACCTCGGCCTCTAACCCCGGCGCTGCACGAGCAATGTCTGGGCGCAGGTGCCCACAAAGCCGTCACCGTCGAAGATCTCGGTAGTCGTGACGCCGATACCGTCCGGCCCGATCGACGCGCGCGCCCGCAGGGCGAAGTCCGACCCGCGAGGTTGCCGGTGGAGATTCACGGTGGTGTCGGTGTTCATATAGGTGAATTGATGCGGATCCAGCACTGCGCCAACGCCGTTGGCGGTGTCGACCACCATGGTCAACCGCTGCAGAGCCGTCGTCGGTTCGTCGTCGACCAGCGCGATCAGCGGCCGCACCCAGAAGACGGAGGCACCGGCCGACTCACCGGGCTGCGGGCGGAACTCGACGGTGCTCAGATATCTGCCCGCCTGCCTCCACTGCGCGGGCACCGGATCCGGGGAACCCTCGCGCAGTGGGGGATAGCGGTCGGTCGCGACATCAGCGGTATCGGAGACGGCCAGTGCCCACGCACTCAGCCGCGCCACCGGCCGTCCGCCCGGCTCGGCCATCTCGGCGGCAAGCAGACTGATGCGCCGTCCAGGCCGTTGGATCCAGGCGTGGACGGTGACCTCGGCGACCGGCACCGCGCCGAGGATGTCGAGGGTGAGCCGGCCCAACCGCATACCGGGGTCGGTCTTCTCCTCGACCGCTCTGGTCAGCAGCGCCAGCGGCGGTGAACCGTGCTGTATGTCCGGGGTCCAGTTGCTTCGGGTGGCGTCGGTGGACGCGAACACGGTGAGGTCCCCGGTGCCTCCCAGCCGCCGGTAGTAGCACCCGGTCGCACTCTGACCCACGCGGGCGAGCCTAGGCTGATCGGCTGTGACACCACCGAGTGCCCCGCGGCGGACGGGCCCGTTCGCCGTCGGCGACCGGGTCCAGCTGACCGATACGAAGGGCCGGCATTACACGATGGTCCTCGCGCCGGGTGCGGAGTTCCACACGCACCGCGGGATCGTCGCGCACGACACCGTGATCGGTCTGCCGGAGGGCAGTGTGGTCAAGGCGTCCGGCGGCGACGCGTTCCTGGTGCTGCGCCCACTGCTGATCGATTACGTGATGTCGATGCCGCGCGGCGCCCAGGTGATCTATCCCAAGGATGCCGCCCAGATCATCCATGAGGGTGACGTCTTCCCCGGCGCCCGGGTGCTGGAGGCGGGCGCGGGGTCGGGTGCACTGACCTGTTCGCTGCTGCGCGCCGTCGGACCGGCCGGCGAGGTGGTGTCCTATGAGTTGCGCGAGGATCACGCCGAGCACGCGCAGCGCAACGTCGCGACGTTCTTCGGTTCTGTCCCCGAGACCTGGCGGCTGATCATCGGCGACCTCGCCGGCACCGACCTCGAAGAGGCCTCGGTGGACCGCGCGGTGCTCGACATGCTCGCTCCGTGGGACGTCTTGGAGGCCGTGTCGCGGGTGCTGGTGCCCGGCGGCGTGCTGATCATCTATGTTGCGACGGTCACCCAGCTGTCCAAGACCGTCGAGGCCCTACGGGCACAGCAGTGCTGGACCGAGCCGCGGGCCTGGGAAACGCTGCAGCGCGAGTGGAACGTCGTCGGGCTGGCGGTGCGGCCGCAGCACAACATGCGCGGCCACACGGCGTTCCTGATCTCCGCGCGGCGGCTTGCGCCGGGAACGGTGACTCCCACGCCGTTGCGCAAGAAGGGCCGGTCGGGTTAGCCGTCTGAGGCGCTAGTCGTCGCTGCGCCGCAAAGCCCTTCTGGCGGAGAGCGACTCGATCTCGGGACGGCCACATGTGGGTGTCAGCCCGGTGTGCCGAAGGCGAGCAGGGACTGCGCGGTCTCGCGCGTCAGCTGCCAGCCCTGGCTTCCCGGCGTGAATTCCATCGGCATGCTGAACTGCGGCGGCCGGTCATCGGCGGGCTTGGGACCGGTGAGGGTGACCATCGCAAGAACGTCCCCAGGTCGGGCGTCAGACCACCGAAGGTCGCGCGCCGTCACTGTCAGCGGCGAGTAACCGACGTCGCGCAGTGCCGCCGCGAAGCTGTCGAGAACGCGGACGTCGGGCGCGGCGCCGTTTTGCACCAGCGTGATTTTGTCCATCCCGGGCACCGCCGGGTCGGCCATCCGCGAGATCACATCGGCGAGCGCCTCCGGCGGGGGCAAAGCGGCCGGTTCGGCTGCCGCGGCGACCCCGCTCGTCGTCGCGCTGACCGCCGGTGGTGCGGGGGTTGGGGTGGGCGAACACGCCGAGATCACCGGTGTCAGCCCGATCATGACCGGCAGGAGCACGGTCGGCAGGGGCACGGTGAGCAGATACCGCTGCACGTGGGGGATTACCCGTTGAACATGCCCAGGACCGTGGTGGCCGAGGCGCGGGACAGCTTCCAGCCGCCCTGATCGACGAAGGTGACCGTCTGGGTGAGCGCCGGAGTGGCCGGCCCGGTGGCCGTGACGGTCGCGCTCGCGACTCCGGGCGCCGGCGAGGTGATGTCGGCGACCGCGAAGTTCAGTGGCATTTGGCCCCTGGCGACGGCCTTCTGCATGAGCCCGTCGGCGGCCCGGGCTTCCAGCCGCCCGATCCCACCCTCAATCAGGTAGGCCTTCGCCGCGAAGGGAACGGCCGGGTCGGCCAGACCGTAGAGGACCCCGTTGAGCTGATCGGTGCTCGGCAGGTCCGCGCCGGGGTCCAGCGGCATCGGAACACCGAAGACGACGGGTGCGACAGCGAGGGAGGTGACCGGGATGCCCGTGGCGGGCAGCCCGCCGAGCAGTCCCGCAGCGGCCGCGCCGGCGATGGCGGTGACCCCGCTGGCTAGCAGTTTTGCCCTCACAGTCATCCTGTCCCTCCGGTCGATCTCACCCGACCTCGCCCGACGTTGCCCTCCGAGGTTAACAGCGACGTCAGAGTGTCGAAATTCCTGCACAGCCCCTCATGGTTCAATCGCCGGTAGCGTTGGCGTATCCACCGCACCAGGCCCATGGTGCGCGGAAGGAGCCGGTATGACTGAATCGCATCGTTCTGGAGCCGCTGACGGCGTGGAGCCCGATGAGGGCGAGGCCCAGGAGTTGGAGCGGTTGCGCCGGGAGGCTTCACTTCTGCGTGAACAGCTGCAGGACGCCGTGGGCGGTCAGCGCACTCCCCGGGATGTGGCTCAGCTCGAGGCCAGGATCGACTCGCTGGCCGCACGCAACGCCAAACTGATGGACACCCTCAAAGAGGCGCGCCAGCAACTCCTCGCGCTGCGCGAGGAGGTCGACCGGCTGGGTCAGCCGCCCAGCGGTTACGGCGTGCTGCTCGGTGCCCACGACGACGACACCGTCGATGTGTTCACCTCCGGCCGCAAGATGCGGCTCACCTGCTCGCCCAACATCGAAGTGATGACCCTCAAGAAGGGGCAGACGGTCCGGCTCAATGAGGCGCTGACCGTGGTGGAGGCCGGAACGTTCGAGGCGGTCGGAGAGATCAGCACACTGCGCGAGGTGCTCTCCGACGGACACCGCGCGCTGGTCGTCGGGCATGCCGATGAAGAGCGGATCGTGTGGCTGGCCGAGCCCCTGGTGGCGGCCGAGGACATGGCGCCGGAGGTGGCCAGTGCACTTGAAGGGGCGCTCGACGACGATCTGCGGCCGCGCAAGCTGCGCCCCGGTGACTCCCTGCTCGTCGACACCAAGGCCGGCTACGCCTTCGAGCGCATCCCGAAGGCGGAGGTCGAGGATCTTGTTCTCGAGGAGGTCCCCGACGTCGCCTACAGCGACATCGGCGGGCTGACCCGGCAGATCGAGCAGATCCGCGACGCAGTGGAACTGCCGTTCCTGCACAAGGAGCTCTACCGGGAGTACTCGCTGCGCCCGCCCAAGGGCGTGCTGCTCTACGGTCCGCCCGGCTGCGGCAAGACGCTGATCGCCAAGGCTGTGGCCAACTCGCTGGCCAAGAAGATGGCCGAGGTCCGCGGGGAGGACACCCGCGAGGCCAAGTCGTACTTCCTCAACATCAAGGGCCCCGAACTGCTGAACAAGTTCGTCGGTGAGACCGAGCGTCACATCAGGCTGATCTTCCAGCGTGCCCGTGAGAAGGCATCCGAGGGCACGCCGGTGATCGTCTTCTTCGACGAGATGGACTCGATCTTCCGCACCCGCGGCACGGGTGTGAGTTCGGACGTGGAGACCACCGTCGTGCCGCAGTTACTCAGTGAGATCGACGGCGTCGAGGGCCTGGAGAACGTCATCGTCATCGGTGCCTCCAACCGCGAGGACATGATCGATCCGGCGATCCTGCGGCCCGGCCGCCTCGACGTCAAGATCAAGATCGAGCGTCCCGATGCCGAAGCGGCGCAGGACATCTTCAGCAAGTACCTGGTGGAGACCCTGCCGTTGCACGCCGAGGACCTCGGTGAGTTCGGTGACGACCGCGGCGCCTGCATCAAGGCGATGATCGAACAGGTCGTCCAACGGATGTACGCCGAGATCGACGACAACCGCTTCCTGGAGGTCACCTACGCCAACGGCGACAAAGAGGTCATGTACTTCAAGGACTTCAACTCCGGCGCGATGATCCAGAACGTGGTGGACCGGGCCAAGAAGTACGCGATCAAGTCGGTGCTCGAATCCGGGCAGAGAGGCCTGCGCATCCAGCACCTACTGGACTCGATCGTCGACGAGTTCGCCGAGAACGAGGATCTGCCCAACACCACCAACCCCGACGACTGGGCGCGGATCTCGGGCAAGAAGGGCGAGCGGATCGTCTACATCCGGACACTGGTGACCGGGAAGACCTCCAGCGCGAGCCGTGCCATTGACACCGAGTCCAACCTGGGTCAGTACCTGTAGAGGTCAGTACCTCTAGAACTGCAGCGAGTAGCTGTTGGTCAGGTCGTCCTGCAGTACCTGCGCCGGACGATCGGTCGTGTCGACGGTCAGCGGTTCGGTCAGCGTGCGGGTCTCGAAGCGCCAGCCATCCGGCAGCTGCAGCCGCGACCCGAGTGCGGGCAGATCGTCGAGGCTGAGGTTCTTGTCAACGACCTGGCTGTAGGTCTGCATCACCCAGCGGTGGCCGTCGGTGTCGATGAGTTCGAACACCGGGCGGCCGGCGTCGAAGGTGAACACGGCCTTGCGGTCGACGGTGTTCACCGAGTACGGCGCCGGGTTGCTGGACGCCAGTTGCACCGTCGCCTGTTCGATCATCTCGATACCACCGAAACTCTTCGTCGGCTGCGGGGTGCCCGGCTTCTTGGCTATCCGGCTCATCAGCCAGTAGCGCGGTCCGTTCAGCAATGCCGCCGCCACACCGTTCTCCTTCGCCAGTCGATCGGCGTCGAGGGCGTCCCACGGTTCGGCAGGGCAGTCGTTGAGCGGAAAGCTGTTGTAGACCGTTGCCTGTGGACCGGACTCGCCGATCCGAACCAGCAGCACCTCGCCGTAGCGCTTCCCGAAGACGTCATCAGCCGGTGTGGTCATACGCTCCATTCTCCTACCCTGCTATCAGGCGGTTAGGCTGAGGCCCATGCAGCGGATCATCGGCACCGAGGTCGAGTACGGCATCTCGTCGCCCTCGGATCCGACGGCGAATCCGATCCTCACCTCGACCCAGGCGGTGCTGGCCTACGCGGCGGCCGCCGGCATCCAGCGCGCCAAACGCACGCGGTGGGATTACGAGGTGGAGTCTCCACTGCGCGACGCCCGTGGGTTCGACCTGAGCCGGTCGGGTGGGCCGCCGCCGATCGTCGACGCCGACGAGGTGGGTGCGGCCAACATGATCCTCACCAACGGTGCCCGCCTCTACGTCGACCACGCCCACCCGGAGTACTCCGCTCCCGAGGTGACCGACCCCCTGGATGCGGTGATCTGGGACAAGGCCGGCGAGCGGGTGATGGAAGCCGCCGCGCGCCACGTCGCGAGCGTTCCGGGCGCGGTCAAGCTGCAGCTCTACAAGAACAATGTGGACGGCAAGGGCGCCTCGTACGGATCGCACGAGAACTACCTGATGAGCCGGCAGACACCGTTCTCGGCGGTGATCGCCGGGCTCACCCCGTTCCTGGTCTCGCGTCAGGTCGTCACCGGCTCGGGCCGGGTCGGGATCGGCGCCTCCGGAGACGATCCCGGGTTTCAGCTCTCACAGCGTGCCGACTACATCGAAGTAGAGGTCGGTCTGGAGACCACGCTCAAGCGCGGCATCATCAACACCCGCGACGAGCCGCATGCCGACGCCGACAAGTACCGCCGGCTGCACGTCATCATCGGCGACGCCAACCTCGCGGAGACCTCCACGTATCTGAAGGTCGGTACCACCGCCCTGGTACTCGACGTGATCGAGGAGGGCATGGCGCACGGCATCGATCTGTCCGACCTGGCACTGGCCCGGCCTGTGCATGCGGTGCACGTGGTGAGCCGCGACCCCTCACTGCGCGCCACCGTTGCACTGGCCGACGGGCGGGAACTGACCGCGTTGGCACTGCAGCGCATCTATCTCGACCGGGTGGCGAAACTCCTCGACGCGCGCGATCCCGATCCCCGCGCCACCGATGTCGTCGAGACCTGGGCGCGGGTGCTGGATTTGCTGGAACGTGACCCCATGGATTGTGCCGAGTTGCTGGATTGGCCGGCCAAGCTGCGGCTGCTCGACGGCTTCCGGCAGCGGGAGAACCTGCAGTGGTCGGCGCCCCGGCTGCAGCTGGTCGATCTGCAGTACTCCGACGTGCGGCTGGACAAGGGTCTCTACAACCGGCTGGTTGCGCGCGGGTCGATGAAGCGCTTGGTCACCGAGCAGCAGGTGCTCGACGCGGTGGACAATCCGCCGACCGACACCCGGGCGTACTTCAGGGGTGAGTGCCTGCGTCGCTTCGGTGCCGATATCGCCGCCGCCAGCTGGGACTCGGTGATCTTCGATCTCGGCGGTGATTCGCTGGTGCGAATCCCCACCCTCGAGCCGCTGCGCGGCAGCAAGGCCCATGTGGGCGCCCTGCTGGACTCGGTGGACAGCGCCGCGGAGTTGGTGGAGCAACTGACGAACTAAGACGCCGGCCCCGATGGGTGGGACGGTACTGTGGAGGCCTGGCCGCCGGTGGACTCATTTCTCGTGCCGGGCGGCCGACGATAGCGGGAGGCAGCGATGGCTCAGGAACAGACCAAGCGTGGCGGTGGCAGCGGCGAGGACGACGACCTCGCCGGTGATGCGGCCGGCCAGGAACGCCGCGAGAAGCTCGCTGCGGAGACCGACGACCTGCTCGACGAGATCGATGACGTTCTTGAGGAAAACGCCGAGGACTTCGTGCGCGCGTACGTCCAAAAGGGCGGACAGTGACTGGAGCGTTCGGGCAGTGAATGGGCCGACCCCCGATCTGGCGTCCACCAACCTCTGCTCCTTCTCGGATCATCTGCGCCGCAACTCACCTGAACTGCTGCCCAGTCCCGCACCCGACGCCGGCTTCCAAGGCGGCACGGGCGACGCACTGCCGCACGGCACCACCATCGTCGCGCTGCGCTATCCCGGCGGTGTGCTGATCGCCGGTGACAGGCGCTCCACTCAGGGCAACATGATCGCCGGCCGCGATGTACAGAAGGTTTACATCACCGACGACTACACAGCCACCGGTATCGCCGGAACCGCGGCGCTGGCAGTCGAATTCGCCAGACTGTATGCGGTGGAACTCGAGCACTACGAGAAACTCGAGGGCGTCCCGATGACTTTCGCCGGCAAGGTGAACCGGCTCGCCATCATGGTGCGCGGCAATCTCGGCGCGGCACTGCAGGGGTTCGTCGCACTGCCGCTACTCGTGGGCTACGACCTCGACGATCCCAACCAGCAGGCCGCGGGGCGCATCGTGTCCTTCGACGCCGCCGGTGGTTGGCACATCGAGGACGAGGGTTACCAGGCCGTGGGTTCGGGTTCACTGTTCGCAAAGGCCTCGATGAAGAAGCTGTACCCGGCTGTGGCCGATGGCGATTCAGCGCTCAAGGTCGCCGTCGAGGCGCTCTATGACGCGGCTGACGACGATTCGGCCACCGGCGGCCCAGATCTGGTGCGCGGCATCTATCCCACCGCGGTCACCATCGAGGCCGCGGGTGCGCAGGAGGTCACCGAGGAGCGTGTCGCCGCACTGTCCCGCGACGTGATCGCGGCGCGGACCGCGACCGACGAGTTCGGGCCCGGCAAGGGGCCGAGTAATCAGGCGCCCCGGGCTGATTCATGAGCTTCCCGTATTTCATCTCGCCCGAACAGGCGATGCGCGAGCGATCGGAGCTCGCCCGCAAAGGTATCGCCCGGGGCCGCAGTGTGGTGGCGCTCGCCTACGACGGCGGAGTGTTGTTCGTGGCGGAGAATCCGTCGCGTTCACTGCAGAAGGTCAGTGAGATCTATGACCGGGTCGGCTTCGCAGCGGTCGGCAGGTTCAACGAATTCGACAGCCTGCGACGAGGCGGCATCCAGTACGCCGATACCCGCGGATACGCCTATGACCGTCGTGATGTGACCGGCCGCCAGCTCGCCAACGTCTACGCCCAGACGCTGGGCACCATCTTCACCGAACAGGCCAAGCCCTACGAGGTGGAACTGTGCGTCGCCGAGGTCGCGCACTTCGGCGAGACCAAGCCGCCGGAGCTCTACCGGATCACCTACGACGGCTCGATCGCAGATGAGCCGCACTTCGTGGTGATGGGCGGCACGACCGAGCCGATCATCAACGCGCTCAAGGAGTCCTACGCGGAGAACGCCGAACTCGAGGCTGCGCTGCGCATCGCAGTCGACGCGCTCAAGGCCGGCATCACCAGCGCCGCGGGCGGTGCGACGCCGGCCGCTGAGCCGCGCGTGCTCGCGCCCACCACGCTGGAGGTGGCGATTCTCGATGCCAGCCGGCCGCGGCGGGCGTTCCGCAGGATCACCGGACCCGCACTGGAGGCGATACTCCCGGCGGACCTGGCGGGCGACGCCCCGGAATAGTGCGGATCGTCCTCACTCGGCGGGCCCCGATCACCGGGCGCACTGAATATCGCTGATCGACCGCACGCCGTAATTCGGTGCGACGTCCTGCGCGCACCGGCTGTAGGAGACCTGATGAAAATTCGCCGGGGGGCCGGATCGTTGCGGCTGCGGTTCGGGTGCCATCCAGCTGAGCGCCACCACACCGGTCCCGGCAAGTGCCAGTAGCAGCACCCACCACCTCGGGGTAGGCCGTCCGCGGACAGTCACCGGGCCAGCGTAGTGACATGTGCGCCGGAAACAGAACGCACCACGCCGGGGCTTGCGGTGATTTGCCGTCGGTGTCCGGCGTCCGACGGAGCGCGGTTGCTGACCGGCCAGCGCCTGCCCGGGCGGCCCAGCAAGTAGGCTCGTCGTCGTGCAGCGTCGGATCATGGGCATCGAGACCGAGTTCGGTGTCACCTGCACGTTCCACGGACATCGGCGCCTGTCCCCGGACGAGGTGGCCCGCTATCTGTTCCGCCGGGTGGTGTCCTGGGGGCGCAGCTCCAACGTCTTCCTGCGTAACGGCGCGCGGCTGTACCTCGACGTCGGCAGCCATCCGGAGTACGCCACCGCAGAGTGCGACAACCTCATCCAGCTGGTCACCCACGACCGCGCGGGGGAGCGCGTGCTCGAGGACCTGCTCGTCGACGCCGAACAGCGACTGGCCGATGAGGGCATCGGCGGGGACATCTATCTGTTCAAGAACAACACCGATTCGGCCGGCAACTCCTACGGCTGTCATGAGAACTATCTGATCGTGCGTGCGGGGGAGTTCTCCAGGATCTCCGACGTGCTGTTGCCGTTCCTGGTGACCCGCCAGCTGATCTGCGGCGCGGGCAAGGTGCTGCAGACACCCAAGGCCGCGACGTTCTGTCTGTCCCAGCGCGCCGAACACATCTGGGAGGGCGTCTCCAGCGCCACGACCCGCAGCCGGCCGATCATCAACACCCGCGACGAGCCGCACGCCGACGCCGAGAAGTACCGCCGGTTGCATGTGATCGTCGGCGACTCGAACATGAGTGAGACCACCACCATGCTCAAGGTGGGTACCGCCGCCCTGGTGCTGGAGATGATCGAGGCGGGCGTCCCGTTCCGGGACTTCTCGCTGGACAACCCGATTCGTGCGATCCGCGAGGTGAGTCACGACCTGACCGGCAAGCGCCCGGTGCGGCTGGCCGGTGGGCGGCAGGCCAGTGCGCTCGACATTCAGCGCGAGTACTACGCGCGCGCCGTCGACTACCTGGCCTCCCGTGAGCCCAACACCCAGATCGAGCAGGTGGTCGATCTGTGGGGCCGCCAGCTCGACGCCGTCGAGAGCCAGGACTTCGCCAAGGTGGACACCGAGATCGACTGGGTGATCAAGCGCAAGCTGTTCCAGCGTTACCAGGACCGCTACAGCATCGAGCTGTCCGACCCGAAGATCAGCCAGCTCGACCTCGCTTACCACGACATCAAGCGCGGTCGCGGAGTGTTCGACATCCTGCAGCGCAAGGGTCTGGCCGCCCGGGTCACCACCGACGAGGAGATCGAGGCCGCCGTCGACACGCCGCCGCAGACCACCCGGGCCAAGCTGCGCGGGGAGTTCATCGCCGCCGCCCAGAAGGCCGGCCGCGACTTCACCGTCGACTGGGTCCACCTCAAGCTCAACGACCAGGCCCAGCGAACGGTCCTGTGCAAGGACCCGTTCCGGTCCAGCGACGAGCGTGTGAAGCGACTCATCGCCAGTATGTGACCTAATCTGTCGTCCGTGGCCACAAAAACCGCCAAGGTCGAGCGGTTGATGAATCTCGTCATCGCGTTGCTTTCGACCAGCCGCTTCCTGACCGCCGAGAAGATCCGGGGCAGCGTCCTCGGCTACCACGAGTGCCCCACCGACGAGGCCTTCAACCGGATGTTCGAGCGCGACAAGGCCGAACTGCGTGATCTCGGCATCCCGGTGGAGACCGGGAAGCTGTCGGCGTTCGACACCACCGAGGGCTATCGCATCAGGCCCGACGAGTATGCGCTCCCCGGCATCTCGCTGACCCGGGAGGAGTCCACCGCCGTCGCGGTGGCCACCACGCTGTGGGAGTCCGCGGAGCGGATCACCGCCACGCAGAACGCGCTGTTGAAATTGCGGGCCGGCGGCGTCGACATCGACCCGGTCGCCGAAGTGGCCATCACCACCGGGGCGGGCCCGACCGGGCTGCGCGGTTCCGAGAACGTCCTGGGCGCTCTGTTCTCCGCCATCGAAGCCGGGCAGGCCGTGCAGTTCGAGCACCGTCGCACCCCGGTCGAGGCCTACGTGACGCGCACCGTCGAGCCGTGGGGTGTGCTGACCGCGCAGGGCCGCTGGTACCTCGTCGGTCACGACCGGGATCGTGACGCCACGCGGATCTTCCGCCTGTCGCGCATCGGGCCCGATGTCACGCCCGTGGGACCCGAGCGCGTCGTGACCCGGCCCGACGGGATCGACCTGCGCGCGGTGGTGGACGAGGGCATCGCCGACGCCGCCGGACGCACCCACGGCGGTGAGCACGCCCGGATCTGGGTGGCCGACGGCCGCGCGATCGGTCTGCGCCGGGCCGGCACCGTCACCGGGCGGCGCACCGTCGGCGGACGCGACGGCGACGTGATCGAGATCGACGCAGGGTCCGGGGACTGGCTGGCCCGCGAGCTCGCCGGGCACGGTGCCGACGCCCTGGTACTCGAACCCGCGTCGCTGCGCGAGGACGTGGTGGCTCGGCTCACCGGGCAGGCGAACTCATGACGTCGGCCTCAACCCGCCTGGTGCGGTTGCTCAACATGGTTCCCTACTTCCAGGCCAACCCGCGGGTGTCCTACGCCAAGGCCGCCGCGGATTTGCGCGTCACCCGCAAGCAACTGGAAACCGACATCAACCAGTTGTGGATGTGCGGGCTGCCAGGCTGCGCCGGTGGTGACGTGATCGACTTCGAATTCGACGACGACACCATCAAGGTCACCTTCTCGGCCGGGATGGATCAGCCTCTGCGGCTCACCTCGACCGAGGCCACCGGACTGCTGATCGCGCTGCGGGCGCTGTCCGAGATCCCCGGTGTGGTCGACCCGGCGGCGGCGCGCAGCGCGATCGCCAAGATCGAGACGGCGGCCGGCGGACTGGCCGGGGCCGCGCCGGCCGGTGAGCCCGGTGCGCCCGAGAGTGCCGCGGTGGCGGCTGTGCGCCGGGGCGTCTCGGAGCAACGCGCGTTGGCCATCGAGTACTTCTCGGCCTCCCGCGACGCCCAGTCCAAGCGCGTCGTCGACCCGATCCGGGTGGTCCTGGTGGGCGATCAGAGCTATCTGGAGGCGTGGTGCCGCGAAGCCGAGGACGTGCGCCTGTTCCGCTTCGATCGGATCCTCGAGGCCTCGGTGCTCGACGAGCCGGCCGCGCCACCGAGGCCCGCCGTCGCGGCTCCGCCGAACACCGCCCTGTTCGACGCCGATCCGTCGCTTCCGTCGGCGACGCTGCGAATCTCACCGCGTGCCGCCTGGATGCTGGAGTACTTCCCGATGCGGGTCACCGCGCAACTGGCAGACGGCTACTGCGAGGCCGAGATGACCTATGCCGCCGACGAGTGGCTGGCCCGGCAGATCCTGGGGTTCGGCGCTGACGTGCAGGTGCTGGCGCCGGCGTCGCTGGCCGAGAGCGTCCGCGAGGCCGCGAGCAGCGCACTTGCCGCCTACTCCGGCCTTGCGGGGTAGCATCGAGGCGTGGTCTGATTGCCGGACTTCCGCCTCGGGACCTCGTCCCGCCTCGTCGTCCGGCCGTTCTGGAGGTAACTGAATGGGCGCTCTCAGTCCGTGGCACTGGGCGATTCTGATCGTGGTCGTCGTCCTGCTCTTCGGTTCGAAGCGGCTTCCCGACGCCGCCCGCTCGCTGGGCAAGTCGATGCGCATCTTCAAATCCGAGGTCAAGGAACTTCAGGCCGACAATCACCCGGAAACACCGGTGACGCCGGTGCCGCCGGCCACCCAGGTCGCCTCCGAGCGGGTTGAGGCTCCGGCCGTCCCGCCGCCGGTTCAGAACCCGCCGGCCTGATTAGACGCCTGCAGCCGCGCCCGGGCGGCGCGAGGTAGACCCGTGCAGACCCCGAAATTCCTGACCAGTCTCGATCCGCGGCGGCGGCGGAGCCGTGTCAATCCGGACGGCACCATGTCGCTGGTCGAGCACGTCCGGGAACTGCGAACCCGGCTGTTGATCTCGGCGGCCGCTGTCACCGTCACAACGATCGTCGGGTTCGTCTGGTACAGCCACTCGCTGTTCGGAATCGAGAGTCTCGGCGAATGGCTGCGCCATCCCTACTGTTCGTTGCCGGCCTCGGCGCGGGCCGACATCAGTCCCGACGGCGGATGCCGGCTTCTCGCCACCGCACCGTTCGACCAGTTCATGCTGCGACTCAAGGTGGCACTCACCGCGGGCATCGTGCTGGCCTGCCCGGTGTGGCTGCATCAGGTGTGGGCGTTCATCACTCCCGGCCTCTACCGAAACGAGCGGCGCTTCGCCAGCGCGTTCGTGGTCTCCGCGGCAACCCTTTTCGTCGGCGGGGCGATCCTGGCCTACGTGGTGTTGTCGAAGGCATTGCACTTCCTGCTCACCGTGGGCAGCGACGTTCAGGTGACCGCACTCTCAGGCGACCGCTATTTCGGGTTCCTGGTGAACCTGCTCATGGTCTTCGGCGTGGGCTTCGAGTTCCCGCTGCTGATCGTGATGCTGAACTTCGTCGGGGTGCTGAGCTACGAGAAGCTCAAGGAGTGGAGGCGCGGGCTGATCTTCGCGGTGTTCGCCTTCGCCGCGGTGGCCACGCCCGGATCGGACCCGTTCTCGATGCTCGCACTCGGGCTTGCGCTGACCCTGCTGCTGGAGTTCGCGATCCAGATCGCCCATCTGCACGACAAGCGAAAAGCCAAGCGGGAAGCCGCCACCGCGGCCGCCGAGATTCCTGACGACCAGGCCGCTCCGATCGAGCCGGCCGCTCCGCTGGCTGTCCATGACGACATCACCTGAGCCGCCCTCGCCTGATCCGGGCGGTCAGCTCGCCGACTTCGCCGGGCAACTCCCGTTTCGGCTCGACCCGTTCCAGCTTCAGGCCTGCGATGCACTCCAGCGCGGCCACGGGGTGCTGGTGTGCGCGCCGACCGGCGCGGGCAAGACGGTGGTCGGGGAGTTCGCCGTCCACCTGGCGCTTGCCGCCGGACAGAAGTGCTTCTACACCACACCGATCAAGGCGCTGAGCAACCAGAAGCACAGCGACCTGGTGCGCCGCCACGGCGCCGAGAAGATCGGATTGCTCACCGGCGATCAGTCGATCAACGGGGACGCCCCCGTCGTGGTGATGACCACCGAGGTGCTTCGCAACATGCTCTACGCCGGGTCTGAAACATTGCGTGCCCTGGCGTACGTGGTCATGGACGAGGTCCACTTCCTCGCCGACCGGATGCGCGGCGCGGTATGGGAGGAAGTGATCCTGCACCTGCCCGAAGAGGTGCGCCTGGTCAGCCTGTCGGCGACGGTGAGCAACGCCGAGGAGTTCGGCGGCTGGATCAAGACCGTGCGCGGTGACACCACCGTGGTGGTCGACGAACACCGGCCGGTGCCGCTGTGGCAGCACGTCCTGGTCGGCAAGAGGCTCTTCGACCTGTTCGACTACTCCGAGGGTCAGCAGTCCGGACTTCGGGTCGATCCGGAACTGACCCGCCACATCTCCCATCGCCGGGAAGCCGAACGGCTCGCCGACTGGCAACCCCGCCGGGGAAGGTACGGCCGGCCGGGTGGCCCCGGTCTGTATCGGCCGCCGTCGCGCCCGGATGTGATCGCCACCCTCGACCGTGAGGGGTTGCTGCCGGCGATCACCTTCATCTTCTCCCGCGCCGGGTGCGACGGGGCCGTCAAACAGTGCCTGCGCAGTTCCCTGCGGCTGACCACCGAGGGGGATCGCGCAAGGATCGCCGAGGTGATCGACCGGCGATGCGCCGACCTCGCCGATGCCGACTTGGCGGTGCTGGACTACTACGAGTGGCGGGAGGGATTGCTGCGCGGCCTGGCCGCCCACCACGCCGGCATGCTGCCGATCTTCCGCCACACCGTCGAGGAGCTCTTCACCGCCGGTCTGGTCAAGGCGGTGTTCGCGACAGAGACGCTGGCCCTGGGCATCAACATGCCGGCGCGAACGGTGGTCCTGGAAAAGCTGGTGAAGTTCAACGGTGAACAGCACATGCCGCTGACGCCGGGGGAGTACACGCAGCTGACCGGACGTGCCGGGCGTCGCGGCATCGACGTCGAGGGTCACGCGGTGGTGCTGTGGAACCCCGGTGAGAGCACCGCCGAGCCGACTCAGATCGCCGGGCTGGCCTCCACCCGCACCTTCCCGCTGCGCAGTTCGTTCGCCCCGTCCTACAACATGACCATCAATCTGGTCAGCCAGATGGGGCCGGAGCAGGCGCACCGTCTGCTGGAACGGTCCTTCGCCCAGTATCAGGCCGACCGTTCGGTGGTCGGGTTGGTGCGCGGTGTCGAACGCGGCGAGAAGATGCTCGACGACATCGCCGCCGAACTCGACTGGGACCGCACGCGGCAACCGGTGGAACCCGCCGTGATCGACTACGTGCGGTTACGCGCCAGGATCAGCGAACGCGAGCGGGCGCAGTCGCGCGTCTCCCGGCTGCAGCGACGCAAAACGGCCAGTGACGCGCTGGTCGCACTGCGCCGCGGCGACATCATCACCATCACCGGACGCCACAGCGGGCTGGCCGTCGTGCTGGAGCCCGCGCGGGACTCCGATGATCCGCGTCCCCTGGTCCTGACCGAGAACCGCTGGGCCGGAAGGATTTCCTCCACCGATTACACCGGTGCGGCCGGGCCGATCGGTTCGATGCCGCTACCGAAGCGGGTGGAGCACCGGCAGCCAAAGGTCCGCCGCGATCTCTCCTCGGCGCTGCGCTCGGCCGCCGACGGGCTGGTGCTCCCGTCCGCGGGCGGGCGTAAGCGAACCCGCGGTGACGACGAACCCGACGTCGACCCGGAGCTGATCGAACTGCGTGCCGCGATGCGTCGCCATCCCGGCCACCGCCTGGCCGAGCGCGAATCGGTGGCCCGCACGGCCGAGCGATACCTGAAGGTGGAACGCGACAACGAGCAGAACCGCGCCAAGGTCACCGCGGCGACCAACTCGCTGGCGCGAACCTTCGACCGGATCGTCGGACTGCTGACTGAGCGTGGCTACATCGCCGCGGGCGAGGGCGGACCGCGGGTGACCGACGACGGGCGGCTGCTGGCACGTATCTACAGCGAGAGCGATCTACTGGTCGCCGAATGTCTGCGTCGCGGTGCGTGGACCGGACTGTCGCCGGCAGAATTGGCCGCGGTGCTTTCGGCGATGGTGTTCGAGTCGCGCGGCGGCGACGGCCCCACGGCCGTGCGTGCCGTCGATATGCCCACACCGGCGGTGCGCCGGGCGCTGGCGCAGACCCGTCGGCTGTCCGGCGAGTTGCGCTCGGATGAGAACCGCCACCGGCTCAGTCCGTCGCGGGAACCCGATGAGGGATTCGTGCCGGCCGTCTACCGCTGGGCCACCACCGGCAATCTCGCCTCGGCGCTGGCCGCCTCGGATGCGGCCGGGAACGGATCGGAGTTGCCGGCCGGGGATTTCGTCCGCTGGTGCCGCCAGGTGCTCGATCTGCTCGATCAGGTCCGCAACGCCGCCCCGCAGGCGGCGCTGCGCAAGGCCGCGAAACGCGCCATCGACGACATCCGGCGCGGCGTCGTCGCTGTTGACAGCGGGTAGGGTGAGTCAAACGCTACGGTGGGACCGGCACGACCGGAGACCCCGGAGCGATCCGGAGAGACTTGAGGAGAGACGATGAGCGGACCGCAGGGATCTGACCCCACCGGATGGCAGGGTCAGGACCAGCCCGCCGCAGGTTCGGAACCCCCGGCCTGGCAGCCGCCCGCCTACACCCAGCCCCAGCAGTCCTACCCCGCGGGCCAGTACCCGCAGTACGGGCAACCCGCCCCCGGCTATCCGCCCGCGCCGGGCTACGGAGCGCCGCAGGAGTACGGAGCAGTCCCCGGTTACGGCCAGCCCGGCGCGTACGGCCAGCCCGGTGCGTATGGTCAGTCGCCGCAGTACGGCCAGTATCCGCAGTACCCGCAGCCGGGTCAGTACCCCCAGCCCGGCCAGTACGGCGCCTACCCCCCACCCGGTACGCCGGAGGCCGGCAAGAAATCGGCGCGCGCACTCGGCGGACTGCTCGGGGCCCTCGGTGCACTGGCTCTCGTCGCGGTGCTGATCCTCGGGTTCTGGAAGCCCGGATTCTTCGTCACCACGAAGTTGGACGTCAACAAGGCGCAGCAGGGTGTGCAGCAGATCCTGACCGATGAGTCCGGCGGTTACGGCGCCAAGAACGTCAAGGACGTCAAGTGCAATAACGGTCAGAACCCGACCGTGAAGAAGGGCGACACCTTCAACTGTGAGGTCAGCATCGACGGCACCAAGCGCCAGGTGACGGTGACGTTCCAGGACGACAAGGGCACCTACGAGGTCGGCAGGCCCAAGTAGGTACTAGGCGAGTAGGTAGTAGGCGCTCAGAGCGAGTCGAGCGCCTTCTGCAATCGCGCAACCGGTGAGCCCAGACCGTAAGCCTTCGCCAGCGTCGCCACCCGTTTAGGCTTCGCCGCGCTTCGCGGCAGCGTGTCATCGCCGGTGTCGATCTCCACGGGTGCGTCGCGCGCCACCCGCACCACCCTCGCGGCGGCTTCGATGTAGTCCAGGGCGGCCAGCAGTTTGGCGCGCAGCGCCGTGGGCAGGGACGACTTCGGGTCCAGCGCCGCGGCCAGGATGGCCTCCAGTGAGCCGTAGCGGCTCAGCATCGTCGCGGCCGTCTTCTCGCCGACGCCCGGCACGCCGGGCAGCCCGTCGGATGGGTCGCCGCGCAGCAGTGCGAGTTCGGCGTAGGCCTCGCCGGCCCGATCATGCGGAACGCCGTAGCGTTGCGCGACCTCGGCGGGGCCGAACATCGTCGCGTTCGACAGGCCGCGGCCCAGATAGAGCACACGCACTACCACCGGCTCGTCGGCGACGAGTTGGAGCAGGTCGCGGTCTCCGCTGACCACCACCACCGGGTCGCGGCGTTCGGCGGCCGCCAGGGTGCCCAGCACGTCGTCGGCCTCGAAACCCTCGGCGCCGGCGGTAGCGATTCCGTAGGCGTCGAGGATCTCCATGATCATGTCGACCTGCGGGCTCAGATCATCGGGCATCTCCTCGGCGTCGACTTCGGCGTCGACTTCGGCGCCCCCGTCGGGGGAGTCGACCCGGTGAGCCTTGTAGGAGGGGATCAGGTCCACCCGCCACTGCGGTCGCCAGTCGAGATCCAGACACACCGCCAGCCGGCCCGGCCGCTCCCTGGTGATGAGTGTGGCGAGGCTGTCGATGAATCCGCGGACCGCGTTGACCGGACGGCCGTCGGGTGCGGTGATCGACGACGGCACTCCGAAGTAGGAGCGGAACCACATGCTGGCGCCGTCGAGCAGCAGAACCGGTGCGGGCACGCCGGGGGATGACACACCGGGGGATGACACACCGGGGGATGACACGGGTCCACGCTAGCCTGACTGCCATGACGGCCCGATTCGACTCGGAGGTGTACGCGCGCAGGCTGACCGCTGCTGCGCAGCGGGCCGCCGATGCCGGTCTGGACGGTCTGGTGGTCACGCCCGGATATGACATGCGCTATCTGATCGGGTCGCGGGCGCAGACCTTCGAACGACTCACCGCGCTGGTGATCCCGGCGTCCGGCGCACCCACCGTCGTGCTGCCGCGTCTGGAACTCGCGGCACTGCGCGAGTCGGCGGTCGCAGATCTCGGTGTGAACGTCACCGACTGGGTGGACGGCGAGGATCCCTATGACCGGGTGGCACTCGCACTGGGTGGTCATGCGCGGATAGCGGTGACCGACTCGATGCCGGCGCTGCACCTGCTGCCGTTGGCACAGCGGATCGGCAGCACACCGGTGCTGGCCACCGACGTTCTGGCGGGTCTGCGGATGATCAAGGACGCCCACGAGATCGAGGCCTTGCGCCGGGCGGGCGCGGCCATCGATCGGGTGCACGCGCGGGTTCCGCAGTTCCTCAGAGCCGGACGCACCGAGGCCGCGGTCGCGGCGGACGTCTCACAAGCCATTGTCGATGAGGGGCATTCGGAGGCGGCATTCATCATCGTCGGCTCCGGACCCAACGGCGCCGATCCGCACCACGAGTGTTCCGACCGTGTGCTGCAACGCGGCGACATCGTCGTCGTCGACATCGGCGGTCCGGTCGAGCCGGGCTACAACTCCGACTGCACCCGCACCTACAGCATCGGCGAGCCGGCCGCCGAGATCGCCGATCAGTACGGGGTGCTGCAGCGTGCCCAGGCTGCGGCGGTGGCCGCGGTTCGCCCCGGCGTGACGGCGCAGCAGGTCGACGCGGCGGCGCGCGATGTGTTGTCCGACGCGGGCCTGGCCGAGTACTTCGTGCACCGCACCGGTCACGGTATCGGCCTGTCGGTGCACGAAGAGCCCTACATCGTCGCCGGCAACGACGAGCCGCTGACCGAGGGGATGGCGTTCAGCGTCGAACCCGGGATCTACTTCCCGGGCCGGTGGGGCGCCCGGATCGAGGACATCGTGATCGTCACCGCCGGCGTTGCCTCAGCACTCAATGACAGGCCGCACGATCTGATCGTTGTCGAGCCCTAGAAACGGTCGAGCCCTAGGAACGGTCGAACCCTAGAAACGGTCGAGCCCTAGGAACGGTCGAGGAGCGTCGAGGAGCCGAGCACCCGCTTGACCAACACCTCGATGACGACGCGCTGCGGGTTCGGCCTGGGTGTCCGGTAGCGCTGCGCGTAGCGCACCTCCGCATCCCGAATCGCCTCCGGTTCACGGTTGACGCCCGCGATGCCCTCCAGCGACAGCCACCGGGCTCCGTCGACCTGCGAGAGCACCCCGACGTTGCTGCGCTCGGCGTTGACCGCCTTCTGAGACCCGTCGCTGGTGATCACCCGCGCGATGTGAGTCTCGGGATCGAAGGTGAAGCCGACGGCCACCACGTGCGGAGAGCCGTCGGCTCGAAGCGTGGTCAGCATGGCCAGGTGGCGCTCGGTCAGGAACTCGTGGGCGTCGCTGGTCAGCCTGGTTGTGGTGTTCGCCATCGGGGCCCACGCTAGCGCAGTGAATAATCGCCACCATGCAGGACACGGCCGCGACCAAAGCCGAAGTCGTGGTCATTTTCGGCGGCCGCAGCCAGATCGGGCAGGAGCTCGCGCGACTGCTGGCGCCGGGTGCGACGGTGGTGCTGGCCGCTCGCGACGCCGGCCGGCTGGCCGATGAGGCGGCCGCGGTGCGCGCCGCCGGCGCCACCGAGGTGCACACCGTCGAGTTCGACGCCGACGACGTGGCATCGCATGCGCGCGTGGTCTCCGAGCTGATCGCACGACACGGGTCGATCGACACCGCGGTGCTGGCCTTCGGAATTCTCGGCGATCAGGCCCGCGCCGAAGCCGACTCGGCGCACGCCGTCGCGATCGTCCACACCGATTACGTCGCCCAGGTGAGTCTGCTCACCGAACTCGCCGCGGCCATGCGCGCAGCCGGTCCCGGAAAAACGGGCCGGGGCCGGCTGGTGGTGTTCTCCTCGGTGGCCGGCGTGCGGGTGCGCCGGGCCAACTACGTCTACGGATCGGCCAAGGCCGGCCTCGACGGCTTCGCCGGCGGTCTGGCCGACGCCCTGCACGGCAGCGGGGTGCACCTGCTGCTCGTGCGCCCCGGATTCGTGATCGGGCGGATGACGGCGGGCATGGATCCCGCGCCGCTGTCGAGCACGCCCGAACAGGTCGCGGCGGCGACGGCACGCGCCCTGGCCGCCGGCCGCCGGATCGTGTGGGTGCCGTGGGCGCTGCGCCCGATGTTCGCCGGCATGAAGCTGCTTCCGCAGGCTGTCTGGCGGAGGCTGCCCCGGTGATGAACGCAGTGAAGAGCCGAAGGGAACTCCCGTGACCATCATCGTGGTCGGTATCGGCGCGGACGGAATGGCCGGGCTGTCGGAGTCCGCGCGCGCCGAACTTCGCCGTGCCGCCGTCGTCTACGGTTCGCCGCGCCAGCTCGATCTGCTCGACGACACGGTGAGCGCGCAGAGGCGTGCGTGGCCGTCGCCGATGTTGCCCGGTGTTCAGCGACTCCTCGACGATGTGGCCGACGGTGACATCCACGTCGTCGCCAGCGGGGACCCCCTGCTGCACGGTATCGGCGGTCTGCTCATCCGCCTCTACGGCGCGGATCGGGTGCGGGTGCTGCCGGGTGTCTCCTCGGTTTCGCTGGCCTGCGCGCGGATGGGGTGGAACGCCCACGACACCGAGATCATCAGTCTGGTGACCGCACCCGTGCACACCGCGGTGCGCCGAGGCGGGCAGGCGGTGGTGCTCTGCCGCGACGCGTCCACACCGGCGCAACTCGCCGCCGTGCTCACCGAAACCGGCCGCGGCGCCTCGCAGCTCACCGTCCTTGAACGGCTCGGTGGCCCCGCGGAGCGGGTTCGCGAAGGTCCCGCCGAGGCGTGGGCCGCGGCTCCGCCGCGCGACGTCGACGACCTCAACGTCGTCGCCGTCCGCTACCTTCCCGACGAGCGCGTCGGTGCCGGAGTTCCCGACGAAGCCTTCGCCCACGACGGTCAGATCACCAAGCAGACGATCCGGGCGCTCACCGTCGCCGCACTCGCACCGCGCCCGGGGCAGGTGCTCTGGGACATCGGGTCGGGTTCGGGCAGTGTCGCGGTCGAGTGGTGCCGCACGGCGCCGGGTTGCCGCGCCGTCGCATTCGAGAGCGATGCGGCCCGGCGCGATCGCATCGCCGCCAACGCGCGCACCTTCGGCGTCGACATCGAGGTGCGCGGGCCCGCCCCGGCCGAGTTCGAGGGCGCGCCGGCGCCGGACGTGGTGTTCATCGGCGGCGGCATCAGCGGCACGGGTCTGCTGCAGGAGTGTGTCGAGAGGCTTCCGGCCGGCGGACGGCTGGTCGCCAATGCGGTGACCGCGGAATCCGAGGCGCTGCTGGTGGAGTGGCATTCCAGACTGGGCGGGGACCTGCACCGCTTTCAGCACTATCACGGTGAACCGCTCGGTGGATTCACCGGGTGGCGGCCTCAGATGCCGATCACTCAGTGGGTGGTCAGCCTGCTGTGACGGTCTACTTCATCGGTGCCGGCCCGGGAGCGGCCGATCTCATCACCGTGCGCGGACAACGGATATTGCAGCGCTGCGGGGTGTGTCTGTACGCCGGTTCGATCATGCCCGACGATCTCCTCGCGCTCTGCCCGCCGCAGGCGAGGGTGATCGACACCGGACCGATGACTCTCGATCAGATCATCGCCGAGATCGCCGATGCGCACGCCGGTGGTCAGGACGTGGCCAGACTGCACTCCGGTGATCCGTCGCTCTACAGCGCGATCGCCGAGCAGTGCCGTCGTCTCGACGACCTCGGCATCGACTATCAGATCGTGCCGGGCGTTCCGGCGTTCGCCGCCGCGGCCGCCGCGCTGGGCCGCGAACTCACCGTGCCCGGCGTCTCACAGACCGTGACGCTCACCCGGGTGGCGACGCTGTCCACCCCGATGCCCGCCGGCGAGGATCTCGGCGAGTTGGCCCGCCGGGGCGGGACCCTGGTGATCCACCTGGCCGCCCACCGCATCGACGCCATCGCCGCGGAACTGCTCGCCGCCGGACACCCGCCCGGCACCGCGGCGGCGGTGGTCGCCTTCGCCAGTTGGCCGCAGCAGATCGTGCTGCGCGGCACGCTGGCCGACATCGCCGCGCAGACGCATGAGGCCTCGGTCACCCGCACCGCGGTGATCATCGTCGGCGACGTGCTGGCCGCCGAGGGATTCCCGGACAGCTACCTCTATTCGGCCGACCGCGCCCGAGGTGACCGACACTGATGCGCGTGCTGCTGCTCGGCGGCACCGCCGAGGCACGTGAGCTCGCCGGTCGGCTGCACCCGCGCATCGACGTCATCAGTTCACTGGCGGGCCGGGTACCCGATCCCGCACTGCCGCCCGGCGAGGTCCGCGTCGGCGGATTCGGCGGAGTCGAAGGCCTGCGGAACTGGCTGACGGGCAGCGGCGTCGACGCCGTCGTCGATGCGACCCACCCGTTCGCGGCCACGATCACCGCCAACGCCGCCGACGCGTGCACCGCCCTGCGGCTACCGCACCTGGTGCTGTGCCGCCCACCGTGGGAGACCGGCCGGGCCACCCTCGTCGGCTCCGACGCCGAGGCCGCGGCGCACGTGGCAGCGAAGGGCTACGGGCGGGTGTTCCTCACCACGGGACGCTCGGGAGCCGCGGCATTCCGCGACAGCGCGGCATGGTTCCTGATCCGGGTGGTGACCGCGCCGGATCGAGCAGAGCTGCCCGCAGATCATCAACTGCTGTTCTCCCGCGGCCCGTATCGGTTCGACGACGAGTGCCGTCTGATGGCGCAGAACGCGATCGACGTGCTGGTGACCAAGAACAGCGGGGGAGCCCACACCCGCGCCAAGGTCGACGCGGCCGAGGCACTCGGCACCGACGTGGTGATGATCGCGCGTCCGCCGCTGCCCGCCGGGGTGGCGACGGTGGAGTCGGTGTCCGGCGCCCAGCAGTGGGTTCTCGGCCGGGCCGCTCAGCCCGGGTAGCGCCGCGGCGTGAAGACGACGTCGCCGGACTGCGCCGCGTACCACTGAGTCTGTGACGACCCGATGATCAGCAGGCACCTCATGTCGACGTCCGCGGGATCGAGATCGGCCAGCCGCACCACCGCGACCGATTCGCCCGGGCCCGAGACATCGCGACCGATCACCACCGGGGTGCCTGCATCGCGGTACTCCAGCAGCAGATCCCGCATGGCGCCGACTTGCCAGGTGCGGCTCTTCGAGGCCGGGTTGTACACGGCCAGAACCAGATCCGCGGCGGCGGCGGCACGCAGCCGCTGCGCGATCACCTCCCACGGTTTCAACCGGTCCGACAGCGACAGCACCGCGTAGTCGTGGCCGAGTGGCGCACCGACCCGGCTGGCCACCGCCTGCGCGGCGGTCATCGCCGGGATCACCCGCACCGCGACGTTCGGCCACTGCTTGGCCTCCTCGAGTACCGCGGTCGCCATCGCGAACACGCCCGGATCACCCGAGGACACCACCGCCACCGCCCGGCCCGCCTCGGCGAGCTCGCAGGCCAGCCGCGCACGGGCCGGCTCGTCGGCGTTGTCACTGCCGTGGCGGCGCTGGCCCGGCCGTAGCGGCACCCGATCCAGATACGGCCGGTACCCGATCAGGTCGGTCGCCGACGCCAGCTCCAGGCGGCTCTGCGGCGTCATCCAGTCCACCGCGCCCGGGCCCAGCCCCACCACCGCGACAGTGCCGGTCCGGACGTGGCGACGCGCCGAGCCCGGCACCAGCGCGAGTGAGAAGTACGGAACGTCGGACTCGTCTACGTCTGCGGCCGGCAGCACCCGCTGGCCGTCGGTGCTGGCCCGCTCCACGTAGATCGCGCCGTCGAGCCGGCCGGCCAGCGAAAGCGCTTCGCGTACTTGCGGATACGTCCGGCCCAGTTTCATCACGACCGCGGCGTCGGTGTCGGCCAATCGGCGGGCCAACTCGGCCACCGGCATGGTTCCCGGGAGGATCGAGAGCACTTCCTCGCCGGTGACCAGCGGAACGCCGGTGGCCGCCGAGGCCGCACTGACCGACGTGACGCCGGGAATGACGACCGCAGTGAAGCGAGACGTGAGCCGGGTGTGCATGTGCATGTAGGAGCTGTAGAACAGCGGATCGCCCTCGGCCAGCAGTGCCACGTCGCGTCCGGCGTCCAGATGCGCGGCGATCCGCGTCGAGGCCTCGCGGTAGAAGTCCTCCATCGCACCGTCGTAACCGCCCGGGTGATCGGTGCCCTCGGTGGTGACCGGATAGACGAGGTGTTCCTCGATCTGGCCCGATCGCAGATACGGCTCGGCGATTCGCCGCGCGATGCTGCGACCGTGGCGTGCGCTGTGATACGCGACCACATCGGCCTCGGCGATCACCCGGGCGGCCTTGACGGTGACAAGTTCGGGATCACCCGGTCCCAGTCCGACTCCGTAGAGCGTTCCCCTTTTCTGTTGAGTGCTCATTCGCGTGCGCTCGCGATCGCGTTGACGGCCGCGGCGGCCATCGCACTGCCGCCGCGGCGGCCGCGCACGATCAGATACTCCATCCCACGCGGTTCGTCGATCAGGGCCTGCTTGGACTGCTCCGATCCCACGAAACCGACCGGACCGCCCAGCACGGCGACCGGTGGCGGCACGCCCTCGTCGATCAGCTCCAGTAGCCGGAACAGCGCGGTCGGTGCGTTGCCGATGGCCACCACCGCGCCGTCCATGCGGTCGGCCCACAACTCGACGCCGGCCGCCGAACGGGTGGTGTCGCGGCGGTGCGCCAGGTCGGCCGCGCGCGGATCGGCCACCAGTGACACCACCTCATTGGCGGCGGGCAGTCTCGCGGCGGTGATCCCGGCGGCGACCATGGAGGCGTCGCACAGGATGGGAGCCCCAGCGGCCAGTGCGGTGTGCGCGGCGTCGACGACGCCGGGGGTGAACGCGATGTGGGCGGTGAGGTCCACCTGCCCGCAGGTGTGGATCATCCGGACCACCACCCGCGCAACGTCGTCGGGAAACCGATCGAGGTCCGCCTCGGCTCGGATGGTCGCGAAGGACTGCCGGTAGATCTCACCGGCGTCGCGCAGGTAGTGGGGCACGCTGCTCATGGCGCCGCCGGCCGATAGCCGTCGCCGGTGGCGACGAAAACCTGAGCGTCGACCGGTCTGCCGCAGGCGCGTTCGCAGCCCACGTAGTGGACCGCTTCTGTGTGGGTGCCGGATTCGACCGCGCGGGCGGCGTCGGCGCGCACTTCGGCGCGTGAGCGATCGCAGCCGGGACTGCCCACGCAGGCGCTGACGTGCAACCAGTGTGAGGAGTCGTCGAACACCAGGCCGAGCGGTGCCAGCACCCGCAATGCGGTGTCGGCGACACCCTCGTCGAGGTCGCACACCAGCAGTGAACGCCACGGGGTGATGACCACCGGTGCCCCGACCGCCGCGACGAACTGTGCCTGCCGGGCGGTGAGCACACCGAGTGGAACCGCGGCGGCCAGCGCCACCCGTTCGTCATCCTGGGCGATCCAGCCGACCGGCGCGCGGTGGATCAGCGGCGGGGACAGCGACGCTTCCCGGCGGGCAAGACCCTCGAGGAGTATGTCGGGATCGTCGAGTTCGCTCACCCGCCAGGCATCGCCGCGCACGGTCAGGAATCGCCGCGCGGCACCCAGCAGTGCGTCGAGGACCTCGTCCGGCCGAATTCGCACGCCGGTGTCCCGGCCGGCCAACAGCAGGGCCGCGGTGCCGTCATCGAGCATCTGCACACCGGCGTCGGCGCGCAGTCCCGCGACATCGCCGGTGCCGTCGTCGAGGCAGTACAGGAAGCGGCCCGGCAGATCAGCGAGAGCGGGGTCGGCTTGAATCGCGGCATCGAGCGCGGCGACCAGTGGGCGCACGTCGGCGTGTCCGCCGCGCCGTCCGGACAGCGGCGAAGCGAGGATGTTGCGCACCAGTTCGTGGCTGTTAGACGGCAGCAGGCCCGCGGCACCCAGCGCCGACGCCACCGCATCGGGGTCGGTGATACCGCGCAGCTGGATGTTGCCGCGTGCGGTCAGCTCGAGGGTGCCCGCGGCGAACTCTCCGGCGATCGATGCGAGCGACTCCAGTGCGGCGGCGCTGATCATCCCGCCGGGCAGGCGCACCCGAGCCAGCGGCCCGTCTGCGGCGTGGTGCAGCGTCAGTGCGCCGGGGCACCCATCGTGGTCGCGGGTACGCGTCAACCGAGGCGTTCCTTTCCCGGGATTGCCGCGTCCCGGTTGGAGCTGACGACGGGTGTCGGGTCTGACTTTCACAGTGGCGCGACCGCTCCGGAATTGCACCGGATTCCTTCACCCGTCATGGAAGGACATCCGAATCATAGGTCGGCCATGCTGTACGAATAGGGGGTGACCCGCGCCATCGTCCTGCTCTCGACATCGGACACCGATCTGATCACGGCCAGGGCCAGCGGCACGGACTTCCGCTGGGCCAACCCGGCGCGCCTGATTCCCGGCGAGCTGACCGAACTGCTGGCCGGGGCGTCGGCGGTGGTGGTGCGGGTGCTCGGCGGCTACCGGGCCTGGCCCGACGGCATCGACGAGTGTGTGGCCTCCGGCCTTCCGACCGTGGTGGTCAGCGGCGAACAGGCCCCCGACGCGGAGTTGATGGCCCGTTCGACCGTGCCCGCCGGAATCGCGCTGCAGACCCACGGGTACCTGGCGCACGGCGGGGTCGCCAACCTGCGCCAGATGTACGCCTTCCTCTCCGACACCCTGGCGATGACCGGTTTCGGATTCGCCCCGCCCGAGCCCACGCCGGCGTGGGGAGTGCTGCCCCGCGAGTCCGGTCCGGACGGCCCGGTGATCGCGGTGCTCTTCTACCGCGCGCAGCAGCTCGCCGGCAACACCGCCTACGTCGAGGCGCTGTGCGACGCCATCGACAACGCCGGCGGCCGCGCACTGCCGGTGTACTGCACCTCGTTGCGCAACCCGGAGCCGGAACTGCTCACACTGCTCGGGACCGCCGACGCGATGGTCGTCACCGTGCTCGCCGCGGGCGGTGCACGCCCGGCGTCAGTGGGCGCCGGGGGAGACGATGACGCCTGGGATGTGACTCACCTTGCCGCGCTCGACGTTCCGATCCTGCAGGGGCTGTGTCTGACCAGCTCCCGGTCGCGGTGGTCGGACAACGACGACGGGTTGAGTCCGCTCGACGTCGCCACCCAGGTGGCGGTGCCGGAGTTCGACGGCCGGATCATCACCGTGCCGTTCTCGTTCAAGGAGATCGACGCCGACGGGCTCATCTCCTATGTGCCCGATCCCGAGCGGTGCGCGCGGGTGGCGGGCCTGGCCGTCAACCATGCGCTACTGCGGTCGGTCCCGCCCGGTGAGAAACGGCTCGCGCTGGTCTTCTCCGCGTACCCCACCAAGCACTCTCGCATCGGTAACGCCGTCGGCCTTGACACACCCGCCAGCGCCATCGCATTGCTGGAGGCACTGCGGGACAGCGGCTATGACGTCGGCGAGGTGCCCGGCCTGCAGGCGCGCGATGGTGATGCGCTGATGCACGCGCTGATCGAGCGCGGCGGTCAGGATCCGGACTGGCTCACCGACGGACAGCTCGCCGGCAACCCGATCCGCATCCCCGCGGCGCGCTACCTCGAATGGTTCGCCGGACTGCCCGCCGGCCTCACCGAGGCGATGGTGCGGCACTGGGGTGCGCCGCCGGGCGAACTCTACGTCGACCGCAGCAGAGTCAACGAAGGCGGGGATCCGGATGGCGAGATCGTCGTGGCGGCGATGCAGTCCGGCAACACCGTCATCCTGGTGCAGCCGCCGCGCGGATTCGGCGCCAATCCGGTGGCGATCTACCACGATCCCGACCTGCCGCCCAGCCACCACTATCTGGCCACCTACCTGTGGCTGCGCCACGAGTTCGGTGCACACGCCGTCGTGCACATCGGCAAGCACGGAAACCTCGAATGGCTGCCCGGTAAGACCCTGGGCATGTCGGCGGACTGCGCCTCCGACGCCGCGCTGGGCGACCTGCCGCTGATCTATCCGTTCCTGGTCAACGACCCCGGTGAGGGCACACAGGCCAAGCGGCGCGCGCACGCCACCCTCGTCGATCACCTCATTCCGCCGATGGCACGGGCGGAGACCTACGGCGACATCGCCAAGCTGGAACAGCTTCTCGACGAACATGCCAACGTCGCGGCGCTGGACCCCGCCAAGTTGCCGGCGATCCGTCAGCAGATCTGGACGTTGATGCGGGCGGCCAAGATGGACCACGATCTCGGTCTGGCTCAGCGTCCCGAGGACGACAGCTTCGACGACATGCTGCTCCACGTCGACGGTTGGCTGTGCGAGATCAAGGACGTGCAGATCCGCGACGGCCTGCACATCCTGGGCGCCGCGCCGGCCGGTGAGGCCGAACTTGATCTGGTGCTGGCCATCCTGCGGGCCCGTCAGCTGTTCGCCGGGGAGCAGCACCTGCCGGGCCTGCGTCAGGCACTCGGACTGGCCGAGGACGGCACCGACGATCGCGCCGCGGTCGACGAGGCCGAACTGCGGGCGCGCGGACTGCTGGCGGCACTGCAGGCAAGCGGCTGGGATCGTGCGCGGGTCACCGACCTCACCGATGATCCCGCGATCGCGGCGATCCTGACCTTCGCCGCAACCGAGGTCGTGCCGCGACTGGCCGGCACCGCCGGGGAGATCGAGCAGGTTCTGCGGGCCCTCGGCGGCCACTACATCGCCGCCGGGCCGTCAGGGTCGCCGCTGCGCGGCCTGGTCAACGTGCTGCCGACCGGGCGCAACTTCTACTCCGTCGACCCCAAGGCCATGCCGTCGAAGCTGGCCTGGGAGACCGGTGTCGCGATGGCCGATTCGCTCCTGGCGCGCTACCGCGCCGACTACGGCGACTGGCCGCGCTCGGTCGGCCTTTCGGCGTGGGGGACCTCGGCCATGCGGACCTCCGGTGACGACATCGCCGAGGTGCTGGCACTGCTCGGTGTGCGACCGGTGTGGGACGACGCCTCACGCCGGGTCGTCGATCTCGAGGCGATCGGACTCGACGAACTCGGCAGACCGCGTATCGACGTCACCGTCCGCATCTCCGGTTTCTTCCGGGACGCCTTCCCGCATGTCGTCACCATGCTCGACGACGCGGTGCGCCTGGTCGCCGGACTCGACGAACCCGACGAGAGCAACTTCGTGCGCGCACACGCGCGCGCCGATTTGGCCGAGCACGGCGATGAGCGACGCGCCACCACGCGGATCTTCGGCTCCAAGCCCGGGACCTACGGTGCGGGCCTGCTGCAGCTCATCGACAGCCGCAACTGGCGCGACGACGCCGATCTGGCCGAGGTCTACACGGCCTGGGGCGGCTTCGCCTACGGCCGCGGTCTGGACGGTCGCGAGGCCGTCGGCGATATGGAGAACCAGTACCGCCGCATCGCCGTGGCGGCCAAGAACACCGACTGCCGTGAACACGACATCGCCGACTCCGACGACTACTTCCAGTACCACGGCGGCATGGTCGCCACCGTCCGTGCGCTCACCGGTACGGCACCCGCCGCCTACATCGGTGACAACACCCGCCCCGATGCGGTGCGAACGCGGACCCTGTCGGAGGAGACCACCCGGGTGTTCCGCGCCCGCGTCGTGAACCCGCGCTGGATGAACGCGATGCGCCGGCACGGCTACAAGGGCGCATTCGAGATGGCCGCCACGGTCGACTACCTGTTCGGCTACGACGCCACCGCCGGTGTGATGGCCGACTGGATGTATGAGGAACTCACCGCGCAGTACGTGCTCGACCCGCAGAACCGCAAGTTCCTGTCCGAGTCCAATCCCTGGGCCCTGCACGGGATGGCCGAGCGGCTACTGGAGGCGGCCGGCCGCGGTATGTGGGAGGACCCGCAGGCCCAGACGCTGGCCGGGTTGCGCCAGGTGCTGCTCGAGACCGAGGGCGAACTGGAAGCCAGGTAGCGTTAGCCATATGGCTGCCACTTCCGACGAGGTCTCCTTCGACACCGTGACCAGGGCGCAGTACGTCCTGCTGACCACCTTCACCAAGGACGGGCGAGCAAAGCCCACGCCGATCTGGATCGCCCGCGACGGTGACCGCGCGCTGGTGATCACCGAGAAGAACTCCTGGAAGGTCAAGCGCATCCGCAACACCCCGCGGGTGACGCTGGCGGTCTGCGATATGCGCGGCAACGTCAAGGGCGACACCATCGAAGCGGTGGCCACCGTGCTCGACGACTCCGAGACCGAGACCGTCTACCAGGCGATCAATCAGCGCTACGGCATCGTCGGGCGGATCTTCAACTTCTTCTCCAAGCTGCGCGGCGGTGCCAAGCGCACGGTCGGGTTGGAGATCAAGCCGGCCTGACGCTTTAGGCTGACGGCATGCCGCTGACCGGAGATTACGAACCCAGTACCTCGGATTGGGCCCGCGAGAACGCCGAGTTGTACATGCAGTCCGGCGGAACCCAAGGCGTCGAATTGAAGGGTATGCCGGTCATCCTGCTGACCACGATCGGCGCCAAGACCGGCAAGCTGCGCAAGACGCCCCTGATGCGGGTCGAGCACAACGGCGAGTACGCGGTGGTCGCCTCGCTCGGCGGGGCGCCGAAGAATCCCGTCTGGTACTACAACATCGCCGCTCATCCCCGCGTCGAACTGCAGGACGGCACCGAAACCGGCGATTACGACGCCCGCGAGGTATTCGGCGACGAGAAGGCCCTCTGGTGGCAGCGGGCGGTGGCGGCGTACCCGGACTACGCGGATTACCAGCGGAAAACCGATCGCGCCATCCCGGTGTTCGTCTTGACCCCGATTCACTGATTTCAGCCCTGCGGTGGCACCATTAATCGGTGTCCGCCGAACTGAGCAATAAGCGCGTGTCGGGTCCGCTGTCCGCGGCCGACATCGATTCCGCCGCGCTGCGGATCGCCGACGTCGTGCTGCGCAGCCCGCTCGAGTACAGCGACCGGCTCTCGGAGGTCACCGGCGCCAAGGTCTACCTCAAGCGCGATGACCTGCAGAGCGTGCGGTCCTACAAGATTCGCGGTGCGTACAACCTGCTCAAA
>Ga0194052_1000159_pt1 | contig 47780 bp, 43 predicted proteins | sample SepL226m_MetaG_FD_160117 | JGI IMG/M metagenome (GOLD analysis project Ga0194052, IMG submission 160117) | Anoxic zone freshwater microbial communities from boreal shield lake in IISD Experimental Lakes Area, Ontario, Canada - Sep2016-L227-6m | ecosystem: Environmental > Aquatic > Freshwater >...
AACAGGATCAATTGAATTTGGATATGAGAAAAAGGGAAACTTCCTTGAATTTTTCGTGAAAGATACCGGTATTGGTATTTCTCAGAATCAGAAGGATGTCATTTTTACACGATTCAGGCAAGGCAATGATTTGATTACAAGGCCTTATGAAGGCACTGGTTTGGGATTATCCATTTCGAAAGCATATGTTGAAATGCTGGGTGGAAAGATTTGGGTAGAAAGTAAATTTGGGAAAGGTTCAATATTTTACTTCACAATACCGTTCAATGTTGGAGAAGTGTTGATGCCAGTAATTAAAGATGTTTCTACGGAAATCCAAGCAGATAATCAAGTTAAAGACCTGAAAATATTAGTCGCTGAAGATGACGAAGATTCAACAGCTCTTATCACAACTGTGCTGAAAAAGTTCAGCAAAGAAGTTCTAAATTCAAAAACCGGAGTTGAAACTGTTAAAATATTCAGCAACAACCCAGGCATTAATCTCATTCTAATGGATATCAGAATGCCTGAAATGGATGGATATGAAGCAACGAGACAAATCAGACATTTTAACAAAGAGGTGATCATCATTGCCCAAACTGCTTTTGCTCAAACAGATGACAGAGAAAAGGCATTGGAGGCAGGGTGTAATGATTATATATCAAAACCTATTAAAATTGATTTATTAAAAGTGTTAATACAAAAGTATTTCAATAAGTAGGTCAGATTTCACAACTACCCCCTCCGCAACCGCTAATCCAATCACTCATTCGGCGGTTCCGCTACGTTTCGTCGCAAGCTCCTCACGGCTTCACCGCTCATTCGTTCAGGCTTAGCCGTTGCTCCGGTCCCTTCAATATGGTATACACCCTGTACTTCGTTCCTCGCACCCGGTGTATTAATTGTCTATTTGCAAGATCTGTTCCGGCCAGGGGTCTATTAAGCTCTTTTCGCCAGTCCACACGGTTTCAACCAACGCGCCCATTTGCCAGGCCTGGATGGCACGCCAACCCGCTCAGTCATCCTACCCTCAGTATAACGAGTCCGGGTCTACGTTAACATAACATGATGTTATAGTACTGCCGCTGCTGGCCTATCCCGGCTTTAAGCAACGCCGTCAAATGTACGGCAACCGCAATGGGCTGAAGCCTACCCCCTCTAATTTTATGAATCCCTACCCACAGCGTTTGCCTTTTCATTTGGCGGCATTGGATTCTCCCTGCGGCAGTCCTATAACCACATTATGTTAAGTATCCCCGTTAGTCGGACGAGAAGCTTTGGAGGGTGCTCATCTGGCCGGTAATACGAGTAAAATTGAGTTCGATGAACAAGAATATCGGCAGCGCATTTTTGCCTCGATAAAAGTGCATTAAGCAATACCTGCCAGCACCAGCCGGTCGTTTCCGGGCTTCAATGTCCGCTCCGTTTCACACCCAGCGCTTCGCGCTGGACGCTCCACTACGCATCCATGCAAGCCCTCCACTCCCATACCGAAGGTCCTTTCGAGCTTGCACCGCAGCAAGAAAAGGCTGCCGTGCAACCATCTCAGTCCCTGCTTCATTTTTTGGTAAATACCGGTATTGCTTAACGCATTTAAATGTCATCCCCCCGGTTTCAAAAACCGGCAAATGCCCTGCCTCCGGCTTCGACGAGCCGGACGAGAGACCTTCGTAGCCAGCATCCTCTGTAATTCCGGCGTATCCCCCGGCCAATTCCCGAGGCTGTCTTAAAAGTATAATGTACCCCAATCTTAGGGCAGCGATCCGGTGTTTTTTAAGTTGATTCTTTTCTTTTAAAATTAAACATTCTTTTGTTGTTGAACCGGTTTGAGACGGGAGATAACTCTTGCAGAGTTATCCTCGGCGAAAAACGTTTCTCTTTTTGCTTCTTTTTCTCTTTGTTAATTTCTGTTCATTTGTTCATAACTCAGGCCGCATTCCGATAAACCGATTCAGGGGTTTTATAATCCAGTGACTGATGCAATCGTTCCTTGTTGTAAAAATAGAAGTATTTCTGCAAGCCTTCGTAAAGTTGGACACCATCATCAAAGACATGAATGTAAACGCACTCGTACTTTACGCTTTTCCAAAGCCTTTCAATAAAAATGTTGTCAATGGCCCTTCCTTTACTGTCCATACTGATGGCAATGGGTTTTTCTCGTTCTGTGAGCAGCGAAGTATACTCAAAGGCCGAGAACTGACTACCCTGGTCTGAGTTAATAATTTCCGGCTGACCATAAGTCTCAATGGCTTCCTCGACGATCTGGCGACACCACAGTGAGGTCATCGTGTTGCTGATGCCCCAGTTTACCACAAATCGCGTATGCACGTCTATTACGGCACACAGGTACATAAATCCATGACGCATGGGCACATACGTTATATCGATAGCCCAAACCTGGTTTGGATGATCGATCACAAGATCCTTTAAGAGATAGGGGTAAACCGGGTTCTCTTTGCTTTTCTTGCTGGTATTACGCTTGTGATAGATGGTTCGCCAGCCGATGAGCTCCATCAGCCGTTTGATCCGTTTACGGTTCACCGGATACCCCTGATACCTTAACCAGGCTGTGATGCGTCTGATCCCATAAAAAGGAGTTTTATAGTACTGCTCGTCGATCAGGCGCATCAAATTCAGATTCTCCGGGGTTTCTGGTACCGGAGTGTAATATAACCCGCTGCGATGGATACGCAGCAAGTCACATTGACGGCAAAGACTTATATCTATTCCTTTTTCAATCATGGAGCGTCTTGCCTGAAGCGTCTTTACAATAATTTTTTTTTAAGCCAATCGATTTCTACCTTCTGCTGCCCGATCTGTGAATACAGCTTATCTAACAGAGCTTCTTGCTGCTGTTTATCGTCACTGATCTTATCGTCCGATGAAAAAACCATAGTGGCTTTGGTCAGAAATTCTTTTTTCCAGATCCCAATCTGATTTGGATGAAGTTCGTACCTTCGGGCTAGTTCTTCCAAACTGGTTCGTTCTTTTAAAGCTTCCAGGACAACTTTCGTTTTAAAGTCCGCGCTGAATTTTCTTCTGCTTCTCTTTTCCATGACAGTAAATTTAAGGGTTTGTTTTCCACCTTAACTCCCTGTCCTAAAAAAAGGTTACATTATATGGGAACATGCCTATTATTTGAAATATCAAAACAAAAGGCATGATTATATAGATGCCTTCTGGAACCTTGTCAACTGGGATGTGGTGGTCAGCAGGTATGAAAATGCAGTAAAGTCGTTGAGTTTAAAATAATCAGGCCCCACCAATGAGCAATCTAAAGACGAAGTATATGGGGATTGAGATTGACAACCCCATTGTTATAGGAGCCTCTAATTTAGCAAATGACCTGGATAAACTTAAAAAGGCCGAAGTTAATTGTCGGTCATAAACGAATTATTACCTGATGAAAGAAAAAATCTATCCTGTACAGAACTCACCTCCATTGTTCGTTGAAAACCTTGATGTGCTTGGACAACCTAAAGGAGTAAATTTCCTGCAAAGGTTTAAACCTAAATCAATAAACACACCTGATCTGAAAGTCACATATGCCGGCCTGGGCATAAGAACAATTGCTAAACTTATTGATATATCGATTACTTTTTCCCCGCTATTGATCTTGGAATCATTTCTCTTTAAGTTCAATTACATGAATGTTGATTTCAACTCCTACAGATTTTTCACTGTCGTATTTATATGGATCTTTTATAATAGTGTTTTTGAAGCCTCTGTTTATCAGGCTACTATTGGAAAAATGATATTAAAATTGAAAGTGATTGACCTGTATGGAAAAAGGATTAGTGTTTTAAGATCATTTTTCAGATGTATCACTATAATTATTTCAATCCTGCCAGTTGGGTTTGGAATATGGTACATAACAACCGACCCCAAAAAACGAGCATGGCATGATTTGATATTGGGCACTTATGTTATAGAATCATGATCCAATGGCAAGCGAAAATTCAATAAAAACCGGCAAGGTGGTCAGGTATATGCTGTTTATCAGGGAATGATAACCTGAATTCCCTTTATCCAGTTACATCCGTATGTACGATTCGTATAATTTCCCTGGCTATTTCCTCAGGTGAAAGAATAAAATCTATGCATCCACTTGCTATTGCGCTCTTTGGCATATCGGGTTGTATGGCTGTATCAGGTTTCTGCGCGATAGTCGTTCCCCCGGCTTCTTTGATTCCGCAAAGTGCTTCTGCTCCATCACCGTCATAGCCTGAGACAATGACAGCGATAAGTTTGCCGTCCCAATGCTGCGTTAGGGAACGCAGGAAAACCGAAATCACATCGGGCCAACCCCGGGGCTTTGATATCGGTTTTAGTCTAAACTCATCGTCCAGAACGTGTAAGTCGTGTTTTTCAGGGATGATGAATACATGATTGGGTTTAATGTCTAATTTTTCCGTGATAAGTTCAACCGGCATCTTTGTATAGTGCGGGAGAATCTCATGCAACTGCGTGGCTACAGTTCTCAGGTGATTAACGATAACAATGGCAACCCCCATATCTGCCGGAAGATTCCGCAGCAACCGAATATAGGCGTCAAGACCACCGGCCGACCCACCAACACATACAATAGGAAAGTCCTTTGGTGATATTTCCATGATTGAGCTTTTTTCTAATTGTTCTAAGGAATAGGTTCAATAATTATACTTCCAAACACCACAGTTTGGCCAGCGGTTATGAGTACAGGAAAAACTTCTTTATCATAATAACCTGCATTGGCATAAAAATGAATATTATAGGTCCCGGGGTTCAAAGTATTGATAATAAAGGTGCCGGTGGCCTGGTTAATATATGTACCTGCAGTATCCGCAACGTTTGAAGCCATTATATAATATGCGCTGTTAACCGGTGTAATCGTTCCCGAAATCTTTCCTACAGCTACATCCAGGTACCCTCTTACCACAGGATGAAGAATGTACTTGCCGTTGCCTGTGGGATGAACCGATTTATTGACGTCAAAGTCAAGGATAAGGTTATATGTAAATCCCGCTAAGAGAGGCTGGGTTCCCATTTTCACCTTATACCCGCTGGATTGGCCCGAAGGTGTCTGAAGTTCACAAATGACGCCGTCAACCACTATGGAACTGTTATTGCCAAGAACCAGCCGGATTTCAGAAACAGACCCGGGGGATATCGGTGTCGGGCTTAAAAGCAGTAAGGTATTTCCGTTTGTGAACTGCAGCAGGTTATATACCCCAGGCGAGGCCACTGCATACTCCAGCCATGAACCATTAAGGTTCACCACCATCTTCAGAATTTCAACATTCACGGCATCATAACCCGCCGGACTGTCTCCCATCTTTACAGTCAGGGTTGCATTGCCTGTTTGAGAATCAGCATTTTTACTTTTATTACATGAAGAGAACATGGCCATTCCAAGCAAAACAAAAAGACCCCAGAAACATATTGAGGTTTTCGTTTTCATAGTTTGTTGAATTAACATCTTGTTGAAGCAATTTGATTTCTCATCAAAGGTCCGTCCCTTTATTTCAGGAACCATTACATAACTATCTGAAAAACTTACATAATTCACACATCTCTCAAGGTGCTCCCCTCCCCTCTTATGCATGAAATGCGTGAATCATGTAACAAATTTTCGTAAATGTGTAACACTATCTTTCAGCATGGTAATGACCTTTGCAGCATGTGAAAATTTCTTTGAATAGTAACCTTTCACTTTATGAAAAAGTTGTTAAGAAATCCTTAAACTGAAACAATTTGAGAAGGATATACAGGAACCTGGAAAAGGGTTTTGAAAAAATCGCTTCCGTCGCGATCGCGATACTCGGTAATTCCATAACCTTTATTATTGCTTTATGTATGGTTATATTCTGGCTTAGCAACAAACAATTTTATACTCAGAATATTCACAACTGCATCGGAGATACTATTCTCGGGGTTGCATTTTTAAGCTTGTTTATTATCCAAAAGTCATTCAACCGGTTCTCCGCATCACTTCATTTAAAGGTCAATGAACTTGTGTCATCACACAAGCCAGCAAATAATGCAGTGATTAATATTGAAGGGAAAACAGAGCATGAGATAACTGAACTGGCAAAAGAATATACCGAACTGGCAGAGAATTTAAAAGATGTAGAACTGGCAAAGTCGAAAATAAAAGCATTAAAAACCAAGATTCATATCAATGAAAAGCCCAGTAAAGCATAGCTTTCGCTGGCTTTCAGCTTCAATTTAAATTTTATAATGATGGAAAAACAAGTGGAAGCCCAATTGGGAGAATCAGCCAGGGCCGAATATATTGAAGTAGCACCCAATGTGCGTCTTCATATCACAGATGCAGGAGAAGGCAGGGCTGTTGTGCTAATACCCGGCTGGCCTTTGAGCGATGAAATGTATGAATATCAATACAATGATTTGATAAATAAAAATTTCCGGGTCATTGGCATTACCTTAAGAGGATTCGGGAAATCTGATAAACCATACGGAGCCTATACATATGATGTCCATGCATCGGATATTCACAGGATATTAAAAAAACTGGATGTCAAGAATGCCGTGTTAGGCGGATTTTCAATGGGTGGAGCCATCGCAATTCATTACTTATCTGTTTATAACAGCACCCATGTTTCCAAGCTGGCTTTGTTCGGTGCAGCAGCCCCGATATGGACACAGCGAAAAGATTTCCCGTACAATCTCCCAACAGCAGCTGTCGATGATCTGATAGAATTAAACTATAAGGACAGGCCAAGGTTATTATCAAACTTTGCGAAGATATTTTCCGCTGCTGAAACTTCTTTAAATGAAGGGATAGGTGCCTGGCTGAATGGAATTTGTTTAAGCGCATCTTCTCATGCAACGGCTCAATGCCTGATCGCATTGCGGGATACAGACCTTAGAAAAGATCTTGCTAAAATATATGTCCCAACGATAATCATGCATGGGAGGAAAGATAAAATATGTTCTTTTGACCTGGCTGAACAGATGAAAGCAGGAATTTCAGATTCGCATCTCATTCCGTTTGAAAATAGCGGCCATAGCTTGTTTCTCGAAGAAACTCATAAGTTTAATCAGGAACTGGTCAAATTCGCAGAGAAATGAAACAGGATAAGAAGCCGGTTCTTGTAATCATCGGCGGAGGTTTCGGGGGTATTGAATTAATTAAAAAGCTGCGCAATGCCCCGTTTGACATCATCCTGATTGATAAAAACAATCACCATACTTTTCAGCCACTCTTATACCAGGTAGCTTCCTGCGGCTTGTCGGCTGTTTCTATCACGGCCCCATTCCGCAGGATATTCAAAGGACAGAAAAACTTCAGGTTCCGGATGACCGAAGTAATTGGCATTGATCCGGATCAGAAAAAAATCCTCAGCCCTATCGGTGACATCCATTATGATTTCCTGGTGATTGCCACGGGTTCCGTAGCAAATTTCTTCAACAATGAGGAACTGGCAAAAAACAGTCTATCGTTAAAGACCGTTATGGATGCACTTAGCATCCGCAGCCTGCTGTTGCGTGAATTTGAGATGGCAGTTACACGAATGCAATCCGAAGACAAGAAGATCCTTTTGAATTTTGTGATCATCGGCGGAGGTGCAACTGGTATTGAGATCGCAGGAGCCCTGGCCGAATTTAAAAAACATATTGTGGCTTCCGACTATCCTGAACTGGATCCGGGACTTATGAATATTCACCTCATTGAAGCTGCCGACAGGATTCTTCCCATGATGTCTGAAACATCCTCTGCAAAAGCATACCAATACCTTGTCCATATGGGTGTCAAGGTATGGTTAAATACAAAAGTCAGCAACTACGACGGTTTGAACGTTACTCTCACTGACGGCAGCGTTTTGCGATCCTCAGCTTTTATCTGGACTGCAGGTGTTAAAGGAGCCCTGGTTTCCGGGATCAGTGAGGAGTCTGTTATTAATCATAACAGGTATCTTGTAAACGAATATAACCAGGTAAAAGGATATGATAACATCTTTGCCATTGGGGATGTGGCGGCCATGGTCAGCCCGGCCACTCCCAAAGGTCATCCGTTACTGGCAATGCCGGCTATGCAACAGGGTAAAATGCTGGCCGGCAACCTGCAACGGCTGATATCCGGGCGCCAGATGAAAAAGTTTATCTATACTGACCTGGGGGTTCTTGCCACTATAGGCAGGAACAAAGCCCTCGCAGAATTACCCTTTGGCAAGTTCTCAGGTTTTTTCGCCTGGTTTCTCTGGATGTTCATCCACCTTGTCCGCCTAATCGGGTTCAGGAACCGCGTGATTATACTGATTGAATGGATGTTCAGTTATTTTACTTATGAATACTCGTTCAGGATTATTACGCAAAACGGTAAAAAACAGTAAGCCTCAGAACGTGTGAATGATGTAACATAATACAGGATTTGTGTAACAAATGCCTTGGAAAAGGAACTCACCTTTGCACTATAATTCCATAAACACTTAAAATGAGAAAAGTAACTGTTATAATTCTATCTTTTGCAGCATTGGCATTAGTTCTTGGCATGTCAACTTTCACAGGTTGTACGGGGATTGCCACTGACAATTCCATAAGTCAATCTAAAGTTGACTCTTTACGCAAACAAATCACAGACCTGACCAAAGGGAATGAAATGATTGCTAAAAATCTTGTGACTTTTGACACCCTGGACTATACAGTTTTCAGCAACCAGGAATGGGCACGCCTTCATGAAAGCCATTCGAAAGACGTTAAAGTCAACTGGCCCGACGGGCATTACACTATAGGGATTGAGCGGCACATTGCTGATCTGAAAGCCATGTTTGTTTATGCGCCAAATACCAGCATCAAACAGCATCCCATTCGTTTCGGATCAAAAAACATGACATGTGTAATAGGTGTCATGACCGGGACTTTTACCATGCCGATGCCCGTTGGCAACGGAAAGTTTGTTCAGCCAACCGGCAAGTCATTTACACTCCCAATGTGTACCGTCGGGATTTGGAAGGATGATGTGATGATAGAAGAATACCTTTTCTGGGATAACCAGACTTACATGAACCAGATCGGGTTAGGAAAATAAAAAATGAAAATTAAAACGATAAAAATGAAAACCAAAGAAGTCACAATGAAAACAAAATGGTCGATTGACCGGGATCACAGTGAAATTGGCTTTAATGTCAAGCATTTGATGATTGCACGTGTAAAAGGAGTATTTAAAAAATTTGATGCAAGTATCTATACCAATGAAAAGGATTTTACCACGGCTGAAATCGATCTGTGGATAGATCCATCCTCAATTGACACGAACAACGAAAGCCGGGATGAACATTTGAAAAGTGCTGATTTCTTTGATGTTCAGAAACACAAGCAAATTTCATTCCTCTCAAGCACCATAGGGGAACCGGATCATGAAGGCAATTATGAACTTTGGGGGGAACTTACCATACTCGGGATCACGAAAGTTATAAAATTGAACCTGCAATTCGGCGGGATAGTCCATGACCCATATGGAAATGAAAAAGCCGGCTTTACAGTTACCGGAAAAATAAGCAGGAATGACTGGGGCCTCGTTTGGAACACTCCTATTGAACCTGCCGGCTTGATGGTAAGTGAAGAAGTTGCGATATTATGTGAGATTGAGCTTAAAAATATCGGGCTGGAAGATCTGACCCTGGAAATGGACCCTGCCTCACTTATCAAAATGCAGCAGAAAGTGTGAATGATGAATTATATTCCCAACAATCTCCGCCGTTTGAAGGAATTATGGGGATCGCATAATTAAGTAGAGGAAATTACAACCGTTCTCTGTATGGTTAATCGGTTCCGGGCAAGGGTTTTTCATGGATGCTGTAACAGTTTCTTTGTAAAACCATAACCGATATCGAATATTTCCCGGATCTTGTGAATATCGAAAAGCCCATATGCCTTTAACTCCTTTGGCTCGATGAATAAAAAGCAACCATCAGAGGACCGGTTAACCTTTTCCCGAAAACTTAAATGTATAGACCTGTCGATAACATCAAAAATACTCTCTCCCGTTTTAAATGTTCTGATTGGATTGACATAAATGCAGATGATATCTTTTTTGCTTTCGCTGAATGGTTCAACTGGTAAATTATTGGAGAGGCCTCCATCAACGAAAGGCACACCACGAATTACAACTGGCGGAAACACTACAGGAATGGAAATGGAAGCGATGATTGCATCAATGAGGTTACCTCTGTTAAAAATGTGCTGGCTGCCATCCGTAAAACTGGTAGCAGTCGCATAAAAGGGAATTGGAAGATCTTCGAATTTTTTGTAGCGTAAATTTTTCTGTAAAAAGATCCTTATATTTTTCATTGATATCAGTCCCAACTTAAACCCGCTCCGGGAGAGCATGTTTAAATTTAGTTTTTCAATGAAGATATCTCTAATCTCGTCAGGAGAAAAACCATTGGCTAAAAATGCCCCGGCCATGGCACCTGAACTTGTGCCTGAAATTTCCGAAGCATAAATACCGTATTCCTGCAGCGCTTTGACTGCCCCTAAATGGGCAAATCCACGACAACCGCCACCAGACAGCACTAAGAATTTTTTTTTCATGTTTCAATTTTTAAGCTAATCAACATCCAATGATTTATTAAGCCGGAACACCCCCATCGGAATTCTTTGACTGCCATCACAATAAATGAATCATTTGATGTTAAACAGATAAACCAATGATGCAAAGATTTGTTCTAATATTATCTATTAACATTACACAATTAGTGGAAAGAATTGCATCATTCACACATTGCCAGGAATATAGTAATGAGTCAACTTTTAATGAGTATCAATGTGTATGACCACAAACATGAATAATGCTCTTTATTATAAATGTGTGAATGATGTAACTATTTGTAAAAGTTATGTAATGCTTCCGGCAATTATTAAACTCACCTTTGTTTCCTAACTGAACAATAAAGAACAAAATAAGCAGGACCTCTCGTGAACTGCCTGAACTACTCGAGGTTTTATAAATTATAACTGTTCATTATCAACAATTCAATCCGGAAATATGAATAAAGTCATCCTTTTAAAGAAAAGGCCTGTTGGCAGGCCTGCTTTAAGCGATTTTGAATTTACCTCCGACTCTATAGCGGATCCCATGACAGGACATGTTTTATTAAAAACATTATATGTTTCAGTTGATCCGTATTTACGTGGCAGGATGAATGATATCAGATCTTATATTCCCCCTTTTGAAATTGGCAAGCCGGTACAATCGGGAATCATTGCACAGGTAATAGATTCCAGGCATCCGGAATTCAGGAAGGAAGATTTTGTTTCGGGGAACCTTTGCTGGAAAGAATACCAGGTAACCGATGGTAAAGGGTTGATGAAAGTTGACCCAAAAGTTTCTCCGTTATCATCCTACCTCGGGATATTAGGGATGACCGGACTGACTGCATACCTGGGCTTAACCGAAATAGGAATTCCAATGGCAGGCGAAACCCTGGTGGTGTCAGGGGCAGCTGGTGCGGTTGGAAGCGTAGTGGGCCAGGTTGGTAAAATTATGGGATGCAAGGTCGTTGGAATAACAGGTACAGATGAAAAAGCAGAACTGCTTAAATCAAAATTCAAATTTGACCACGCGATAAATTATAAAACTTCTGATGACCTGAAGCAGGCAATTCACAATGCATGCCCTGATGGGGTAGATATATATTTTGACAATGTGGGTGGTGAAATCTCAGATGCTGTATTGTCGAACATCAACAAGCATGCCAGGTTACCTGTTTGCGGCGCCATTTCACAATATAATGACACGAAGATACCCACAGGACCCCGCCTCCAACCTATCCTTTTAACTAAAAGTGCAACCATGAGGGGATTTATTGTCAATGATTTTTCTGCAAAATTTCCGGCAGCACTGAAACAACTCATTGTCTGGCTTAAGGAAGGAAAACTTACCTATTCTGAAACCATTATTTACGGGTTTGATAATATTCCTCAAGCATTTATTGACCTTTTTGATGGAATAAATACAGGCAAAATGATCGTAAAAGTTTAAAAAGAAGATAATCATGAAATCAACGAAAAACAATAGTCCGAAGGAATCAAGAATTTTTCTGATAGGCAGTGGCATAGCTTCGCTCGCAAGTGCATTTTATCTTGAAAAAGATGCAGGAGTTCCCGGAGGGAATATCCATATTCTGGAAAAAAGTAAAATATTGGGAGGGGCGCTTGATGGAGGTGGTGATGCAGTAAACGGATTTGTTGCCAGAGGCGGCAGAATGCATGAATTGCATTATACATGCTATTGGGACTTACTTTCATGCATCCCGTCTTTTGAGAACCCTGATGTCTCGGTGAGAAATGAATCCTTTGAATTTAACAGAAGGTTTGTTTCCAATGCCCAGGCAAGGCTTTTAAAAGATGGCAAGAAGCTTGATGTCTCTTCATTTGGGCTCAATTTGAAACAGCAGGCAGAGTTGCTCAAATTGATGTTTTCTTCTGAAAAGTCGCTTGATGATAAAAGCATCCAGGAGTGGTTTGACCAGGATTTTTTCAAGACTAATTTCTGGTATATCTGGACCACCATGTTTGCATTTCAGAAATGGAGCAGCCTGGCTGAAATGAGAAGGTATATGAAGCGATTCGTTCATTTGGTTGACGTACTTCCCAAGCTAGGTGGTATTTTGAGGACCAAATACGATCAATATCATTCTGTTGTAATACCATTGACAAATTATCTGAAAGCCAAAGGAGTTCAATTTCAGGTGGAAAAGGAAGTGGTAAACATTGATTTTGACTTGTCGGAAAACAAAAAAACTGCGACCATAATACATCTGAAAGATAATAATGAAATTGTGCTTGGTAAAAATGATTGTGTTTTCATAACCAATGGCTCACTCACCGAAAGTACTGATAATGGAACCTGGGACAGGCCTGCTAAATTAAAAGGGATCAAAGAATCGGGTTCCTGGCAATTATGGAAAAATATTGCAGCAAAAAGTCCGGCATTTGGCAATCCCGGTCCCTTCTGCGATAACATTGATCTTCAAAAATGGTATTCCTTTACAGCTACAATAAAAGACAATACGTTTCATGATTACATGGAAAATTTTTCAGGCAATGTGGATGGGACCGGGGGATTGGTTACCATAACTGATTCCAACTGGCTGATGTCATTTGTAATTGCCCGTCAGCCACATTTCCCTAATCAACCCGCTGATGTTAAAATTTTCTGGGGCTACGGGCTCTATCCCGACAGGAAAGGGAATTTTATAAATAAAACGATGGCAGAATGCACCGGGAAAGAAATGCTGGAGGAATTGTGGTACCACCTCAAGATCCAGGATTTGATGAGTCCTGTGATGGAAGCTGGTAAAATAAACTGTATCCCTGTCGCGATGCCATTTGTTGATAGTTTGTTTATGAAAAGAAAGATTGGAGACAGACCAGCTGTGATTCCAAAAGGGGCAACAAATTTTGCCTTTTTAGGCCAGTTTGCCGAAGCTCCGGCCGATTGCGTATTTACGGTCGAATATTCAGTAAGAACAGCTCAGATGGCTGTATACGGTTTGTTTGATACAGGAAAAGAAGTAATGCCTGTTTATGATTCAATACATAATCCGAAGTTCCTGCTTAAAGCAGTTCAGGCTATCAGTGGCTGAGAGATGAAGTAATGTTCGACCGGGAAATATCTGCATAAATAGTAATGCTTTATTTAAGTACCCCACCCACATTGAAAAACCCATGAAGGAACAACATAATAAAAACACCACACTGGTAAAGGATATTATCATTGGAATGTCTGACGGCCTTACTGTTCCTTTCGCACTGACAGCTGGCTTAAGTGGTGTGCTTAACACGAATCATCTTATTATCGTTTCCGGCCTGGCTGAAATAACAGCAGGCTGCATTTCGATGGGTCTTGGGGGCTTCCTGGCGGGACAATCGGAGGTGGAACATTACGAAACGGAATTACAAAGAGAATACAGTGAAATTGAAAGTGTTCCACTTGTGGAGTTAAAGGAAGTCGAAGACATTTTCACAAAAATGGGAGTGGAACAAAAACTAAGCAAAGAGGTAGCCATACAAGTAAGCAAGGACAAGAACCACTGGGTGGACCTGATGATGAAGCTTGAATTAATGATGGAAAAGCCTGCAAAAAACAGGGCTGCCATCAGTGCCGGCACCATTGCGGTTTCCTACCTGGTGGGCGGATTCATCCCTCTGTTTCCCTACATCATAACACATTCCAGTACAACAGGTTTTTATGTATCGTGCATCGTTACCATACTGGCATTGATCATTTTTGGATTTTTTAAAAGTAAAATGACAGGACGGCCACTTATAAAAGGGACCATCAAAGTGGCAGTTACCGGTATTGTTGCAGCCGCTGCCGCATTTCTTCTGGCAAAAGCTGTCAGCTGATAAGGATCTATTTAGAAAAACAGAAATAATACTAAAATAAATCTTATGCTGGGAATATTAAGCGAAGAACAAATTGTTCAGGTCCTTACGAAAAACGTGATAGGCAGGATAGGTTGCTATGCCGATGAAAAGATATACGTAGTGCCTGTAGCCTATCTGTATGACGATGGATGTCTTTTGGGTCATACCATCAGAGGGATGAAAACAACAATGCTGAAAATGAATCCGGTGTGCTGTTTTGAAGTGGACAGTATGCAGGACATGGGCAACTGGCAAAGTGTGATCGCCTGGGGGAGGTTTGAGGAACTGGAAGGTGATGAAGCTGAAAGCGCCTTGAAAAAGCTCGTCAGTAAATTAATGCCGCTGATGACCAGCCAAAGCAGTCAGCCCACTCATGGGCTTGATCCTTTACATAAGTTGGAAGCTCTTCACTCAAAGGCTACAGTGTACAGAATAAATATCGAGGAAAAGACAGGGAGGTTTGAAAAACGGTAGACCATAACCATCAAACCACAAATTTTTGTGTATCTCCTGTACCTGAAGAGATGCAACCTATGGATATCCTGCTATAGCTTGTAATCGTTTACTTCTTTCGGATGGCAGTTATTGATAAAACTGACAGCGGCTACGTTCTCGGCACGGCCTTTACGGATAAAGATATCGGCACTCATGGTATATTCATCGCTGCGGTTTGCATCAAAGAGTAAAAGGTAACCTATAAGGATGTTGGCTGCCATTTCGACGAGCCGGCGTGAGTGGAAATCGAAATATTCATTGTCGCCGTACTCATTTATCTTTTCTATGGTCCTTGCATACTGTTCTGTCATTTTTTCGAGCGAACCCCTGAGGTATTCAAGTTCAGGCTTTACAGTTAACCCGGCCCTTTCGCGCATGACAGAAAGATAACCGCCATTGCCGACATAACGGATGGCAGCTACAACCTGCAACTGTGAAGTTCCTTCATAAATGGTAGTGATACGGGCATCACGGTATATCCTTTCAATCGGGAAGTCTTTCATGTAACCTGTACCCCCGAAAATCTGGATGGCATCGTAAGCGATCTGGTTGCAGCACTCGCTCGAATAAAGTTTCAGGAGAGGTGTGAACATGTCGGCAAGCCTCTGGTAGTATTTGGCCTCCTGCCGTTCTTCAGCCTCGGGTTTGCGATCCCTGAAAGCCACATTGAAGCATTTGTAGAGGTCTACATAACGTGCTGTTTCGTATAGAAGCGACCGCATCCCGTCGATCTTGACCTTCATGTTGGTGAGCATCTCGTAAACGGCAGGGTACTTGATTATAGATTTCCCGAACTGTTCACGCTCTGTTGCATATTTATATGCTTCCCGATAAGCTGCTTCGGCAAGGCCGACCGACTGTGAACCGACACCAAGGCGGGCCGAGTTCATGAGAGACATGACGTACTTAATAAGCCCGAGTTTGGTATCGCCTATAAGTTTAGCAGGAGCCTGTCGAAATACCAGTTCGCAGGTTGGGGATCCTTTGATCCCAAGCTTGTTTTCTATGCGCCTCACAGTTACTGCTTTGTCTTTGCGGTCATAAACGAACAGCGAAAGCCCTCGTGCATCGGTGGTTCCCTCTTCCGAGCGCGCAAGGACCAGGGAAATGTCGGCATCTCCGTTGGTAATAAATCGTTTTACGCCATCCAGCAACCAGCGGTGCCTTCGAATGTCATAGGTTGCTTTCAACTGTACAGCCTGGAGGTCAGAACCTGCATCGGGCTCAGTTAAATCCATGGCTGCTGTGGCACCCTTATTGAAACGAGGCAGGAATTCGGCTTTCAACTCGTCAGATGCAAACTCGAGTATGGTTTCTGCACAGTCCTGAAGCCCCCATATATTCGCAAAACCTGCATCGGCGCGTGACACAATTTCACCCGACATAACATAAGGAACATGAGGCATATTCAGCCCATCATATTCTCGGGGAAGGGTAAATCCAACCAACCCGGCCTTTACCAGTGCATCATGGTTTTGCTGGGTACCATGGGCATATCTCACTTCGTTATTAACCAGCTTCGGGCCATCCTTGTCGACTGATTCTGCATTCGGGCTAATGATTTCACCGCTGATCTCGCCTATGATCTCCATGATTTTGTCGTAGCTGTCGATGGCATCTTCATAATCGAGCGGGGCAAAATCGTGTTTGTCTTTCTGGGTGTAATCTGACTCTTTCAGTTTCACTATCCTGGCCATCAGGGGATGGGTCAGGTGAAACTTAAGATGGGGATTGTCGGTATAGAAATTTTCCATAACGTTTTTTACTTCGAATTTTTCTTGTAATATTTGATCATCTTTGGAATTACATCGGCTACATTACCTGTGATGGTGAAATCGGCGATATGGTTGATAGGGGCATTGATATCGGTATTGATTGAAATGATCTGGGCCGACTGGTCCATACCTGCGCGGTGCTGCACAGCTCCTGAAATGCCGCATGCAATATAGAGTTTTGGCCTGACGGTGACTCCCGTTTGCCCTACCTGGCGCTCGTGTTCCACAAACCCGGCATCCACGGCTGCACGCGATGCGCCCACCTGTGCACCCAGGACTTCAGCCAAGTCGAAAAGCAGCTGGAAATTCTCCTTCGACCCTACCCCGTAACCCCCGGCTATAACTACCTGTGCATTTTTAATGTCTATCCTGCTTTTCTCGAGGTGGCGCTCTATGATGGTAACAGCGAAATCCTCGTCCTTCAGTATGCTCCTGGCATCAATTTTATTGAGTTTCCCTTTATATTTCAGCGAGCAGACCTCTTTCTTCATCACGCCCTCGCGAACGGTGGCCATCTGGGGCCTTGTTTCGGGGTTGATGATCGTGGCAATAATGTTTCCTCCAAAGGCCGGCCTGATCTGGTAAAGAAGGTTCCTGTAATCAGTCTGGGTCTTATTTTCGAAATGGTCACCGATTTCCAGGCTGGTACAGTCGGCCGTCAGTCCGCAGCGTAGTGCCGATGCCACCCTCGGAGCGAGGTCGCGGCCAATGCTTGTAGCTCCGAAAAGCACTATCTCCGGCTGTTCTTTTTTAAAGAGTTCAATAATGATGCTTGTGTGAGGAAGGGTGGTGTAAGGGAATAATTTTTCATCGTCGGCATAATGGATGACATCAACGCCAAACGGGTACAACAGGGCCTCCGGTTTGATAACCTTGTGCCCTATGACAACGGCCTCGAGTTTAATATTAAGATCGTCGGCCAGTTTTCTGCCCTTCGACAGCAGCTCAAGGCTAACATCGGCAATGGACCGTTCTTCTGTTACCTCGCAATAAACAAATATATTGTTCACGGAATTCTGATTTACTGTATTAATTTGTTTTACTACCCGATGATGTGGCTGCTGATAAGCGTTTGCATCAGTTTCTCGATATCCTTATCGGAATTGCTGAGAATTTTCGATTCCTTGTGCTGGAATACGACATTTTCGATTTTTTTCACCTTTGTAGGCGAGCCCGACAGTCCGAGGTTTTGGGTATCGGCTTTCAGGTCATCGGCCGACCATTCCTCGATAAGCAGGTAAGGCCGTTCGTTATAGAGTTCAGTGTAATCCTTGGTTTCATTCTGCAGCTCGGTCACGGTGCGGGCGTGCTTGTATTTCATCAGCAGCTTGCCTATACGCTGTCGGCAGGGGGGTGCTGAACTATGTACCGTGATGAGGGCCGGAAGTGTCGAGTTCACTACCTCCACTCCCCTTTCAAGCCTGCGCTTGACGATGATCTTCTTTGCATCGAGCGAGAGGATCTCTTCGGCATAGGTTATCTGGGGGATGCCGAGTTTTTCGGCTGTCTGCGGACCAACCTGTGCCGTATCTCCATCGATAGCCTGACGCCCGGATATAACCAGATGGTAGGGGGCTAATTTCTTTACCGCAAGGGATAGAGCATAAGAAGTGGCCAGTGTATCTGATCCGGCAAACTTCCTGTCGGTGATAAGGAAGCCCCGATCAGCCCCACGGTACATGGCTTCGCGAATGATCTCAGCGGCACGGGTGGGTCCCATGGTCAGCAGGATCACTTCAGCGTAGGGAATCTTGTCCTTGATGCCAAGTGCCTGTTCCAGGGCGTGAAGATCTTCGGGGTTAAAAATGGCAGGCAGCGCTGCCCTGTTTACAGTGCCATCGGCTTTCATGGCATCCTTGCCAACATTCCTTGTGTCGGGCACCTGTTTGGCAAGAACTATAATTCTGAATCTCATAAATAATAAACCAGGTTACAATTGGGTACGCTTATATTCTGTTTTCTGACATAAGATCAGGGGCGCAAAAATACAATTTTATTATAAACAACCAAGAAAAACAATCACAACAATCTCAACGTCAATATCTTAAATATATTATAAGTAACATATCTGACTATGTTTAAGTAATAATATCCTGACGATGGGACAAGCGACAGCTTCCTAATGATATGAAAAGAAAAGCACCGGTGGTATTAATAACAGGCATCCAGGGATCAGGAAGATAACCGATAACGGGATCATGAACCTTACCCATTTATCATACGGGATCTTTCCAATAGCCAGGACTCCCATGGTTACACCACTTGTGGGGAAATATTGGTAAACAAGCCATCACCCAGCTGGAATGCGAGGACGGCCGTTTGAAGGAAAGAGAAACACAATATAAATGTCATGGAAAAACTATGGCGAGGTCAAAGATAATTTACGCGAAAAAATTGACCAATTAAAATAAATGTTTATTATCTTTGAATAATCGGAAGTCAAACTTAAACCTTAAAAAGTATGAAAAAAATTTTACTATCTCTTGCTGTAATGGCGCTTTGTATTACAGAAAGTTATTCTCAGGCAACTTTTAATACGGGTGCATTGAGAGTTGATGTAAGCGATTATGCCCGGATCAGGCTTTCTACAACCGGTGGTGTAAAACAACTGGAACGTGCCTCAATTCTGGTGGGAACTTCTGCAACGGCAGTTTTTGACTATTCAAATGATGCAAACGGTTTGGACCCGGCGACCCTGGTCACGAATCCACTATTGAGCGATTTTGAAATCTATGTTTCCGTTGACAACACGTATTCATCGTTACCCCCCGACGTGATCGTGAAAGAAAACATTTATGGATGGACAAACAAGGGTTACGCTATTGTCAAATATAATATTAAAAACAATGAAGCGAGTTCAATGACAGCGTTAGCAGGCCTTGATATAATTCCTTCCCTGGACGATACCTACGGTTATGACACTGTTACTTATAACAGCACTGCAGGAGTAATCAGGTTTCACAGGGGCGCCGTGGAAAATATGGGGATGAAACTCCTGTCGGCATCCTTATCGTCCCTCTATTCTTTCGAATGGTATAGCGGGTATGAAGTAGATGCAGATTACTGGACCTGGATGAATGAGGGATCACTGCAACCAGTATACGCTTCACCAACCGCTGACGGTCCTGTTACGATAACCTCCCAGGGTGGTGTCGTCCTGGCCCCCGGTGCAACATATAATGTTTTCTATGCAATGGCCCTTGGAGCTAACCAGCAAGAAATGCTGGCGAATATTGCAGAGGCCGAAGTGAAATATCAGGAATTGATCGTTGGGGTTCAGGATATTGATCCCTCGGCAAACGGATTTACCCTTGGGCAGAATTCTCCCAATCCCTTTAAAAATTCGACAACTATCAATTATCAAGTGCCTGCCGACGGGTTTGTCAGTCTGAAGGTTTATAATACGATTGGCACAGAAGTGGCCACTTTGGTAAACTCAAGGCAAACAAAAGGTATCCACAGCGTTCAATACAATGGGAACGATCTGCCCAGCGGGGTGTATTATTATACGCTCAGGTGCGGCGACCAGGTCAAAACCAATAAAATGTTCCTGAACAAATAATCAATTTAATGTTATCGTTTGGATAAAAAAAAACCGGGGAGATCCCCCGGTTTTTTTTTGCCTTACAGTTTGATCTGCACAATAGTCATGGCATGCGGACTAACCCCGGTAATCCAGTCTTCAGGGTTGGACCCATCCAGGTTGGCACGGATAATCTTTCCGTCAGGGTCAGCATTTGAGTTTTTAACACCCCAGAAGATCTTGTTTTTCTTCGCATCAAGGGTAACACCCCAGGTGGCCTTAGTGCCGTAATCACCGATCTTGGCAATGTTGGTGCCGTCCATATTGCACATATAGATTCCATTTTCAGTAGCCACCGTACCTGCAGCCGCATACAGGGCCATATATGTTTTCCCGTTCCTGGGATCAAGCTCAATAGCAGTACCGTCAATAGCAGGAATGATTTCAGTCAGTCCGGTCCCGTCCATGTTCACCGACCAGTACCCACCGCTGTAATCCGTTTTGTCATTGACCAGATAAATTTTATTGGTGGCGGGGTCATACTGCATGTCAATAGGATATTCGGGCGGATTGCCTCCTGTATTTATGAATGGTTCCGGGTTGCTGCCGTCGAGGTTTGCCCTGTAGATCCCGCCGGTGCGGCCCCAGTAGATCTTATCTCCCAGGACGAAGATTGCTTCGGCATCACCGACAAGTTCCTGCCCCGGTACACCGGCGTCCAGTATCTTCCTGGGCTCGGTTCCATCGGCATTAACCATGTAAATCGCCTGCATTGAATAATCGGTTATATACACCTTCTTATGCGCCGTGTCAACCGCTATTCCATAGGGCCTGGTCATGTCAGCCGGAGTAAAATCCTGGACCACCGGCGGGGCATCGTCCATAATGACCATATGCCCGTTCCCGGGTGTTCCCCTGGTCGTAAAATAAAATACCTGGGTCAGTCCGGCAAGAGGATCTTTTACATTAACAACCAGGGTCTTGACCGATTGATTGTAATAAACCGTATTTGCCGGGGTACAGGTCAATTTTACAGTATACAAACCCGGGATCGTATAACTGGTTGTGGGATTTGCTTCAGTTGAAGTTTCGCCGTTTCCGAAATCCCAGGAATAACCCACAGCGCTCAGTGACAAATTGGTGAAGGTTACCTCGCATGGGGCATATCCCTGGTTATTTAAGACATAACTGAAGTTAGCCTGGGTACTTGCGAGAGGAGTCCCCATGTCCTTGCTTTTGCATCCTGTCGCCATCGTTATTAAAGACAGGAGATAAATGAGGTATAAAATATTTCTTTTCATATGGTTCTACTTTTACAGTTTAGAAAATAATCAATAACCAGGATTCTGGGTCATCAGCGTATTGGTTTGCAGCTCGCTGAGCGGTATCGGGAAGAGGGTGAAGTTCTCACTGATCCCAAGTACGGTGGTTGCTCTTTTTGTTCTTACAAGGTCAGACCATCTTTGGCTCTCAAAAGCAAATTCATGCCGGCGCTCATTCTCTATAACAAGTTTGAGTTCGTTATAATCGGTGGATGTTGTGGGATCAAGGCCGGCACGGGCACGTATTACATTTACGTCGTTCCTGATATCTTCAATATTCCCGTTCGAATAGGCACGGGCTTCGGCGCGTATCAGGTACATCTCGGCGAGGCGCAGTACATATACGCGGTCGGTACCTGCAGTGATGTCCTTATATTTGAACCCATACGGCAGTTTGGTGGTATCAAACGCGATGGATGCGATGAACCTGGTCGTATCGGTCAGTAAAAAACTTTGAACAAAGTTTGCAGGTGGCGATACTTCATAGCGGCCGAGAAGGCTCCTGGGAAAGAAATACTGAGCCAGAAGGGTGCGGTTCTGGACGTCCGATACGATTTCGAATATGGATTCAGTGGCATTTCCATTGAACAGACCGGCATAATCGGGTGAAAGCGTATATCCTCCATTACTGATTACCTTACTGGCCTTTTCAATGGCAAGTTCTGCAATGGAAGGGTCATTGGTTTGCTGGAACCTGGTCAGATAAACCCTTGCAAGCAGGGCTGTTGCACTGAACGCGCTGGCATAACCCAACGTTCTGGTAGCCGGCAGAAGCTGTTCGGCTTGCAACAGGTCGGAAATGATCTGATCATACACCTGCGGCACAGTGTTACGGGCCTGGTTGATACTGCTCAGGTCAACAGTTGGCTGGGTCTTGATGGGTATCCCGCCAAAATAGCACAGCAGGTTGAAATGACATAAGGCACGCATAAACAGACCATCCCCGGTATACAGGTTCCTGTCGTCGGTATTCATGTCAATATCGGGAATCCTTGATAAAACATTGTTTACCCTGTTTATACAATCGTAGTTTAGAGACCATATCCCATCAATGATGCCATTGTCGGCAGCGATGGTATGATTGGCGATCTGGGAATAATCCTGGGTCGTCCCGGTCCAGATAAGGTTATCAGCGGCCAGGTCTTCAACAATGACCTGGTAGCGTCCGTAAATACTTGTTGAATGCAGGGCGTTATAAGAACCTGTGATGGCATTTTCCACTCCTGATTTGTCCTTGATGGCCTGGCTTGCCGAGATGGAGTCTGTTGGCTGAACATCCAGCATTTTGCTGCAGGATACCGTGGCAAGGGAGAAAAGGATCAATATGATACTAAATTTTTTCATTTTTTTCCGGATTAAAGGTTAAAAGACAAAATTACAACCAACCAAAATGGTGCGCGATTGCGGGTAGGTGAAAAAGTCGGTTCCGATAATGATGTTACTGGAACCTCCGTAATAATTTACTTCGGGGTCCATCCCGAAATAATTTGTGAAGGTGTACAGGTTCTGGATGGTGGCGTAAAGTTTTGCAGACTTCATCCCTACATGCTTTACCCAGTTCTTTTTAAAAGTATAACTCAGGGTAATATTCTTGATCCTGAGGAAAGAACCGTCTTCGATAAACCTCGATGACTTATAGGAATCACCGGCTTTGGGGAATTGGGTTATATCGCCCGGTTTTTTCCACCTGTCGATCATCCTGGTTGTCTGGTTGTCGACCCCGTTCCCCGACTCAAGATATATTAAAGTAGCATCGAATATGTTATTCCCATAAACAGCCTGGAGGAAGATTGAAAGTTCAAATCCTTTATAGCCGAAAACATTGGTAAATCCTGAAGTGAATTTCGGGTTAGGGTCACCGATCTTGGTACGGTCGGCTGATGTGATAATACCATCGTGGTTGATATCCTCATATACCAGGTTCCCTGTTGTAGGGTCAACACCGAGGCAGTTGTATCCATAAAAAATACCGATAGGCTGTCCCACTTCAACACGGTTCCCTCCCCGGCCCATATCGTCAATCGGCTGATCATTATAAAGACTGAGCACTTTATTGCGGTTTGCCGCAAAATTCAGGGACGAAGTCCAGGTAAATGCTTTATCGATGTTAACTGTGTTGAGTACAAATTCCAAACCTTTGTTCTGGAGCTGGCCTATATTGGATGATATCGTTGAGTATCCCGACGATGTGGGGATAGGTCTCTGAAGAAGCAGGTCTTTGGTATGATTGTAATAAACGTCAAAATTAAAGGAGATCCTATTTTTTAATATTGAAAAATCCAACCCAAGCCCGGTCTGCGCAGTGGTTTCCCATTTCAGGTCAGGATTTGGCAGCTGCGTGGGTGCAATACCCGAACTGCCTCCATAATTATATCCCCCGCTGTAAAGTCCCAGGGAAGCAAAATCACCGATTCCATCGTTGCCGGTGAGTCCGTAGCTGGCCCTAAGCTTAAGTTCGTTGATCCATTTTACCTTTTTCATAAAAGGTTCTTCGTTAATACGCCAGGCGAAAGAGCCTGCCGGGAAATAACCGTAATGGTTATTGGCCCCGAACTTTGAAGAACCGTCGGCCCTTGCAGTCAGGGTAAAGATGTATTTGTACTTGTAATTGTACTTGAATTGACCAAAGAAGGAATTGAGCACCCTGTCGAGGGCCGTTGCAGAAGCGGCACGTATGGTACCTGCCGAAGTCATGTACTGGAGATTGTCATTGGGGAAGTCAATGCCCTCGATATAAGTCGTACGGTTAGCGTATTTTTCATAACTGTAACCAATGAGCGCGTCAATATTGTGCACTTCCTTAATGGCTTTAATATACTGGAGTACATTATTGGTTGTAAGGTTGCTTGCATAATTGGTTCCTTCTATACCCAGGCCGTTATACTTGGCTCCCTGGCGAGTATTGGTGGGATCAAAGCTGTGTTCCCTGAGATTGTAAATATCGATCCCGAATTTGGAAGTGAAGGTAAAACCCTGAAGGAATTTATATTCTACATAAGCATTGCCACTGGTGCGGTTCGTATAAGCCATATTAACAGAATTCTGATAAATGGCAACGGGGTTTGCATAAGGGCCGTCCTCGTTATAACTGCCGTTGGCATTGTAAACCGGGTAGATTGCCGGTATTGACATGGCATTGGGCAGGGGGCCGTAAAGTGTAGCGTCACCTTCCACCCTGGCGTTCTTCGAATAGGTAATCCCGACGCCCCCGCCAACGGTCAGGTTCGGAAGTATCTTATAATCGGCGTTAATACGGCCGCTGTACCTTTGGTAAGAAGTGCCTTTGACAACACCGGTCTGGTCATAATAGTTTCCAGAGATAAACAGCCTGAACTTATCGTTGCCGCTGCTGACCGAAAGTTCGGTATTTGCTGTTGGTGCCACCTGGAGGATCTCGCTCATCCAGTCGGTGTTGATCCCCTGTACACTGGTACCTTTGTATGCATTCCATTGATCGGCATTCATCATCGGCATGATCCTTTCTTTTGGCAGTCTTTGCCATCCGTAACTCATGTTCAATGTCACGTCGGTTTTTCCGCGGGCCCCTTTCTTTGTAGTTATCAGGATAACCCCGTTAGAAGCACGGGCACCGTACATTGCAGTAGCCGATGCGTCTTTAAGGATGGTCATTGATTCGATATCGTTAGGGTTGATATCACTCATGGCATTGAGCTCCTGGCCGCTCATTCCAACCTGTGAATATTCACCGGTGATTGCCGGTATTCCATCGATAACCATCAGAGGGGTATTGCTCGCATTGATTGAACTGCCCCCCCTTAGTTTGATCATATTCTGACCGCCGGGTGTTCCTGATTGTGAAGTGACTGTGAGTCCCGGTGTCTGCCCGGTAAGCACCCCATCAATTGTACGGATCGGAATATTTTTTATTTCATCTTCATTCACCAGTGAAATGGAGCCCGACAACAGTTTTTTACTGCTTGTACTGTAACCCACAACAACAACCTCACCAAGAGGGATGTCCTGGTTGCTCATTTTCACATTAATTACCTGGTGCCCGTTCACCGGGATCTCCTGGGCCTGCATCCCGATGTAGGAGAACACCAGCACTCCTTTTGCGGGCACTGTAATTGAATATTTGCCCTTTATATCGGAGGTGGTTCCCTGTGCGCTCCCCTTGATAAGAACAGTGACTCCCGGCAGAGGCGAATTATCATCCGCCAGGATGATCTTTCCGCTCACAGGGATGTCCTGCGCTACCAGCTGCTGGAAAAGCACACCAAACAACAATAACAAATAGTAAGGTTTTTTCATGGTTTTGAAATTAGGTTAGTATATATCGTTTATTGGTTTTACTGAAATATTCACAGGGGTAATGTCCATCATGATATGGGCCACAGTATAACGGTAAGAAGGTTTGCCTGAAGAAAACCCTTCGGATGATGGTGTTTTGCGAAGGGTCAGCATGAACCCCCTGGCATTGTCAGAAAAGGTAATACTCCTGATGGTGTCTGTAGCATTGTTGTCGGCCAGACCGGCTGTGATGGCCTCACGGAATGAAGTTTTATTTGCCGACAGCAGTCCGCCCTGGTCCGTAAAATGGTCTTTGTGATGTTCATTTCCCCTGGTGGAAAGCTTCCCTCCTGCCGGCGTAATAAGGCCGGTTGAAACATCGAATGAATCACCTTCTTCGAGATAGCTTAATGAAAGGTTACTGATACAAGGCAGCTTTTGAGTATAAGTGATCCTGGCATCTGAGGTCCCGAGGATGGTGACCCCTGCCGCACCTGCAACACTTACCCTGTTTTGTTTGCCGTCAAAGATCAGAGCCGTGTTCTCATCAACACCAAAGCCCATGCCGATTTGCTGTTTTTCATTCATAAGAGCCATTGCAAGCCGCCCTATCCGTGCCCTGATATTAAAATGCTGATCAACAATCCCGCAAGGAAAAAAACCAAATCCCCTTGTGATCAGCAAACCCTGGTCCTCCGGAAAATCATCCCCGATAAAATCCTTCATAACACCATGGCCCAGTGCCGCGATACTCGTACCTCCGCCTATCATGACACCGCTCATGATGGCTGCACCGGCACTTGTACCACCAATGACTCCACCCGAAAGATACACATCCCAAACTGCTTTAAGAACAGGAGTCTGACTTCCGTCGGGTAAGTATAAAGCTTTCGTGGTTCTAAGCTGATCGCCGCCCGTAAACCATACTGCAGTGCATTTGCTGACAATTTCTGCCAGGCGGGGATCTTTACCGTTATCCTTCCATTCAGATTCATTCACGTCCTTTGTACTGTCATCATCCATAACTGCGACAGGGATCAGGTGGATGTTTTCAGGTTTAAGGCCATAAGAAACCAGTATATTTTTAAAATAAACAAAAGATTGCATTGGTGCACCGCCGGCCGACGGGATAATAGCAAATGCAGCATTGCCTGCACCACCGGCGAAGCCGATCAGTTGCTGAAATATGCTTTTATTGTCAGCTTCAAGACCTCCTCCGACAATAACCAGCTTGCCTTTGTATGCAGGCTGGGCACTGGAAAATAAAGCAAACAGGTTGATGAATGCAGATAACAGAATGATGGTCCGGTTCATGGTTTTTGAGATTATTGAATATCGTGGTTTAAATTTTGATGAACTTTGAATGCCCTGAAAGGAAATTGTGATACGAGTTCACTAGGATGAAATACAAACCTGGCTTGAGGCAGGAAACGTCAATAGTTCCGTTTGATCCGCTGATCTCTCCTTTAAGGATCAAATTTCCTGTAAGTTCAACAATAGCCCAAGTAAAAGCCTGCTCACGGCATGAAACCATGACTTTGTCGTGCACCGGGTCAGGAGAAACTGAAATTGACATATCATTGTACAAAGAGGAGATTCCCTCTGTATTGACTTTCCCCATAATATAAGGAGTGGTTTCATCAATAAGTGACAGCTTTAGTTGCTCGAAACCAGCCACCATGCGGGGAGCTGTTGAAAGAGACCCCGAAGCCGAATGGCTTGAAAAACCGGCCCGTGTTCCTTCATTCGAGATAACCATGACCGGAGCCGCTCCATAACCGGTGAGGGTTGTCTTTCCGGCAAGCGGGGCATATTTCATGTAATTGTGATTGGTAAGCCAGATACCGAATTTAAGAGTGTCTTTCAACATGGCATAAGGGACCGCCGTCACGGTATTTTCATAAATATCACTGTTCAGGAAGGTATTAGGCATGATCACAGAGTATTTAAGCAGCGAAAGACCTTTCTTAAACTTAAGGGTTCCATAATAGGAGGAATATATTGTGAGATAATTCTCAATGACCGTTTTCCCTGCAAACCGGGCATTGTCTCCGGCAAAAGCAGTTACCATGCTATCGGTTTTCACCTGTTTCTGAAGAAGATTCCCATTTGAAGTTCCGAGAAAGCCAGAAAAATCCCCGTAAGTGTTTTTCAGGAAGAGGATTTTACGCGATTGCCTTATGAGATCCCCGAGGGCCGGGTCTGAACCCGATTGAATATCAGGTTTAAAAACATCAACTGCCGTGGCTCCAAGTTCTATCAATTTGCTGCTGAATGTCGCAGCAAGAGACTGGTCTCCCGATAACAACAAAATTTTCCGGGATGCCTCGCCTGATCCCCTGACAAGGTCGGTAAGCATTGGCAGGTTATCCGAAAATATATCGCTGCCGCTGGCAAGAACTGTGTAATTTCCTGATTCGCTGAAAGAAGATGTATTGAGCTGCCGGTCCAAAGCGGTATAACCGGCTTCTCCAGTTGTAAAATTATAAGTGCATCCATGCAGGAGCTGCATAATACGAATGCTGTCGGCCAGCAGCTTAGGCCCATGCAAGGTATAGCCTGCTCCGGCCATATATATATTGGCACAGCCGGTTCCGTAAACCGTGCCACCGCCAGTCTCATCGATGGTCATGCAGGTCATATCGTCCATGCCGATGCCCGTAAGAGCTTTCCCGTGGTTCAACTGGTAATTTGCAAGGAACCCCAGAAGCCTGCCAAAACGCCCGCGCTCCGCAAAATGGGTATCAAATATAAATCCCGGGAACAGATCCAGGAAATCATCAGCAAGTGTGACCGTAACGTTGTTGGGATTCTCTATGCATTCGTCAGGATATGCCGAACCATGCTGGGCTGTAAAAACAACGGAGGACAAAATATGCATTCCTGCTGAAGTGCCGCAAATCGTACCTCCGTGGCTATATACATAGTTTACTGCGTCAAGCAGCCTGGTATTTTTGTAATAGCGGTAATAGTCATACTGGTCTCCACCCCTGAAAAATATCACATCATAGCTGATGAGGGTATCATAGGTTGCCTGGCTGTTGGCACTGTCGTGAGTGGCAATTGCAAACTCCCTGGCGCGTGCAGCGTTACAGTACTGGAGGAAATAGGGCGCGAGGGAACCAGTAGTTATCCCGACTATCGCTACCTTTTTTCCGCCACCTGCCCAGGTGTACGCCGGGGTGCTCCATCCTGCAGATCCGTTCTTTTCTGCGCCGCCTCCAACCAGGAGAATACGGCCAGGTTGGGTATACCCGTAAAAAAACAACAAAACAAATAAAGAAAAGAAAACCGGTCTTAAACAACGAGATGGAATGAGAAGAGTCATGAGTCCGGTATGATTTCTTACAACATGAAGTAATACTTGCGAAGATAAAAAAAATATGAAAACTTAATAAAACCGATATCATTTTTCCTCAAATTTGCCCTAAATAAAGAAATATGATAACACTCTTCATGAATGCTCAGGTTTATTGTCCGGATTATATCGGCAAAAAGGATGTTCTGACAGGAAATCACACCATTCTTTCAATTCAGGACCACATTGAACCTCCAAAGGGAGCCGAGGTAACTATTATTGACTGTAAAGGTCAAAGGCTTGTTCCCGGGCTCATCGACAGCCATGTTCATGTCACCGGGGGCGGCGGAGAAGGAGGACCTGCCAGCAGGATGCCTGAGCTCCAGCTTAACATGATGTTCGACGGGGGCGTTACCACCGTGATCGGATGCCTTGGAACCGATGGTATCACACGTACGGTTGAAAGTGTATTGATGAAGATCAAATCATTGCGGGCCCAGGGTGTTTCTGCCTGGATGTATACCGGTGCATACCAGGTCCCCACCCCTACTATCACGGGTGACCTGGCTAAAGATATTGCCCTTTTCGAAGAGATAATAGGGGTTGGAGAGATCGCCATCTCCGACCACCGCTCCTCGGTCCCGTCGGTTGCCGAACTGGCCAGGATTACCGCCCAGGCCAGGGTGGCGGGCATGATAGGCGGCAAAGCCGGCATTGTTAATATTCATATGGGAGATGCCAAAGATCCTTTCAGGCCTCTTCATGAAGTGGTCGCCTGCACAATGATGGGCTACCGGCAGTTCATTCCTACCCATTGCAACCGTAACCCTTACATTTTTCAAGATGCAAAGGAATACGGTAAAAAAGGCTATATTGATATCACGGCCAGTTCCTACCCTTACGATAAAGATGTGGAGATAAAGCCATCGGTGGCCCTGAAAGAGTTGCTTGAGGCAGGAGTTCCCGCCTCGCATATCACGTTTACTTCAGATGGATGTGGGTCATTGCCAAGTTTCGATTCTGAAGGGAGGCTGGTAAAAATAGACATGGGGCTGCCATCCTCAATATTGAGGGAAATCAAAGAGGCCGTGCTGGAAGATAAAATCCCCCTTGAAACCGCATTAAGAGTTGCTACATCCAGCCCTGCCGATACCCTGAAGTTAAAAGGGAAAGGCTATATCGGCGAGGGATGCGATGCAGATCTGCTGCTGCTGGATGAAGGCTTTAACATCATTCACCTGGTGGCAATGGGCAGGGTAGTTACGTGGTAAGCGCGTTGATAAAATTCAAACTGAATTGTTTTCATTATGGGAGGATCCATATTTTCATTCTGATTCTTTCTAACAAAAAACCAGTTCATTAAGCCTTCTGGGCCACACTTCTCAGTGTTACATCATCGAGCTTCCTCATGTTCACTTCCACGCCAATACCTGGTTTGGTTGGTACATCCATGGTTCCATCAGGGTTTACGACAAATTCAGGGTCAACGATATCTTCCTTATAATACCGTTTGCTGGCTGAAAGATCGCCCGGTAAGGTAAAATTCGGCAGTGAAGCCAAAGCCACATTGCCGGCCCTGCCTATCCCCGATTCAAGCATGCCGCCATGCCATACCGGAATATTCATCCCGGCACAGTAATCGTGGATGAGTTTTGATTCGGTATAGCCCCCGACCCGTCCCGGCTTGATGTTTATGACCCTGCAGCTGTCAAGTTCAATGGCAGCACGGGTATCGTCGAGCGAATGGATGCTCTCGTCAAGGCAGATAGGTGTTTTAAGTTCACGCTGGAGTTTTGAATGATCAAATATATCTTCATACCCGAGGGGCTGTTCTATTAAAAGAAGTCCGAAGTCATCCATCTTTTTAAAAATGCCGATATCTTCCAACCTGTATGCCGAATTGGCGTCGACCTGAAGCAACAGGCCCGGGAACTGCTTTCGCAATGCCTCAACAAATTGCATATCAAAACCCGGGGCTATTTTGATTTTTATCCGTTTGTATCCTTCTGCAAGGTAACCTTCAACCTTTTTAATGAGCCCGGGCACCGAATCCTGGATACCAATGCTTACCCCTACATCTATCTTTTTTCGGGTACCACCAAGCATCTGGGACAGAGAAATACCCTTGCTCTTTGCAAAAGCATCCCATAAAGCCGCTTCAAGCCCGGCTTTGGCCATCATGTGTCCCCTCACTTTTGCATAAGCTGCGATAGCTTCATCAATGCTCTGGAGGTCTTTACCAAGTACGGAGGGAATTAAAAAATCGTTCAGGATGTGCCAGGCTGTAGGCACTGTTTCGTAGGAATAATAGGGCGTTCCTTCGGCAACGCTCTCACCCCATCCTGTTACCCCTTCTGCATCAACCTTGACAATGATGTGTTCTTCATCATATTCGGTACCCATGGAAGTTACGAACGGGCTGACCAGGATCATTTTAATGTGGCGGAGTTCAATTCTTTCTATACGCATAACATCTTTGTTTAAATGGTTAAAATCATCAACAAACTATTTTTTTACAACCCTGATAACAGGCCAGGGCTTTCCTGCTTTAAGAAATCGGGCATATTTTTCATAGGTTGCTAGTCCTAGCATTGACTTCGGCTCAAGGGCGAGAATAAGGAGGCTGCCTTTCAGTTGGGAGGCAGGTATAAAGATAAAGCCAGGGCCGGAAGGGAGTTTATCAAGCAGGTTCAAAGTCAACTCAGGATCAACAACTTTTTCACCTTCAAAGTCTATGGAGTCAATGGAATTGATCATATATTGCATGTATTGATCACCCGACTGCCTGTTCAGGGGGAATTGTTCAAACGATTGCCGGCCGGCCCAATCCAGCAATGCGGTGCAATCTTTCGGGACCAGATATCCCAGCGGTTTCCTGACATCATAAACCGATTTTACCACGGGCCGGTAATCCTTAACAGTGACAAGGCTGTCCTTATGAGAAAAATAGGAATAAAGAGGGATCTTTAATTCCTGTCCGTTAGATACATGCACCGATTGAATTGATATTTCCCGGCCCTGATCGGGGGAACACAGTTTTTTGCGCTCATTTGATACTAGGGTCCCGATCCTTGCCTGGTTCCTATATACATACTCGAGCAGGCCGCGCATGCCAGCCATCTGGCCTTCGGCCCTGTGCTGAAGGTTTTCGATTGAATCATCCTTTCCATTCATGCCTTCCTGGATAAAGGAAAAACTGCCCTGGATCCCGAAACTCTGCCTTCCATCATTGATATCGAAAGTGCTATGCCTTATATAGGCAATTTCCGGAGGGCCCCCGGGGCAGTATGTAAAAGATGAGAAATTTCTTTCCTTCAGGTAGCTGAAGATGAACGGGAGGTAACCGTTGTCAGATAATTTCCGGATGCTTTCAGGTACATTAAGGCTGGTGGTGGTCCCGATGTTTACATCTGAGTTCTTCCGGTATCCGTATTTTTGCCATTCCTCTCCAAATGGTGAATATTCATGAACATCCATCGTCACTTCAAACAGGTACCTGTCAAATAGCTTGTGTAGTGCTATCGTTTCAGGTTCGGTCAGGATCAGGTGGTTCCTGTTCAGGTCCATACCGTTTGCATTGCGTCTTTTGTTAAGCTCTGAACCGTCAGGGTTTACCTGCGGGATAAGCAAAAGGTCTATTTTATCAAAGAGGTAGCGATTTTCAGTCTTCAGCAGTTCAGGAGCCAGGAGCAATACACCTTCTTTTCCCGATTGTTCATTACCGTGCTGCTGGGCAAAGATGAGAATTTTAATTTTCGAAGTATCCCTGCCAAATTCCGTGGAAGAAAATTTCAGGGCATAAAGGTTCCTGCCTTTCACTGAGTGCCCGATCACCTCCACCTTAAGCAATCCTGGTTGTCTTCCAAGAAGTTCAACGTAAGAAGAGAGTTCAGGATATGAGGTCAGCTTTTTAAACGAATTATTCATTGGGGGAGAAATCGGGACCTGGGCCATGACAGTAGTTGACAGCAGACCGAAAAACATCAGGATAAGCAGCAGTTGTTTCATAGAATGGGATTAGTATCCGATCCTTGCGAAAATATAAAAAAAAAACCCAGGTTGAACAACCGCAAGAAGATTTTGGCCAGGCAGGAAAAATCCATAGAAAAAGTTTCCTACTTTCGCATTGAAAGAATATCAAATGCTTCGACTGATCTTAATCATAGGTTCAGGGAGTTTCGCCGGCGGTGTCGCCCGCTTTCTCCTTTCACGCTATATACACAGCAGCGCCGATACTACATTTCCCCTGGGAACCCTTATTGTGAATATTACAGGATGCCTGTTGATTGGCATGTTTTACGGGATGTCAGAACGTAGCGAGCTGTTAAGCCCTGAAATGAGGATGTTCCTGACTGTAGGATTCTGTGGGGGATTCACAACCTTTTCAACCTTTGCAGGGGAGAACATCGCCCTGTTAAAAGACGGGAATTTTTTATATTTTTCACTTTATACAGGCCTCAGCGTTTTCCTGGGGCTCCTTGCAGTTTATATCGGGAATATGTTCATACATAAAATATTGTGACTATGGAAACCAGCGGAGAAGCCAATCTTCTCAGGATATTTATCAGTTCTACCGACAATTTCAGGCATAAACCCCTGTATGAAGTGATTGTATTTGCCGCCAAACGATACGGGCTTGCAGGCGCCACAGTTTTAAAAGGCTGCATGGGTTACGGTGCAAGCAGCATGGTATATTCCCAGAAGCTCTGGGATATCTCGGAGAAGATGCCAATAATAATCGAGATAGTTGATGATACAGTTAAAATTAATGGTTTTGTTGAAAGCATCCTCCCCTATTTCGAGAAAGTGCCCAAAGGCGGACTGATAACACTGGAAAAGGTCAGCATTGTTTTGCACAAACGGGGAGGAAGCCAGGGCTAGGACTTCTTTTTTGAAAAATAATACCTCCAGTCAAACCCGATCCTCACGCCCAGAAAGGTAATCGTGCGCACTTTAGGTGCAATTTCATTTTCAGGAAAGATTACCCTGGCTTTTCCGGGAATATCAAATCCGCCGAAAAACTGAAAAACAAGACTTGCCGTCTGATTGGTCGAGAATGCATGAAACGGCCTGTATTCGAGGAATGGAAATTCAAGCAGTGTGGATCGCATGGAAACGAGCACCTGGTCGGCATCAAGATCAGGTCCTTTGGGAAGGAGGTACCTGTCGGGGTCTTTGGGCCATCCGTATAGATACACCCCGACTTCCCTGCCCAGGATGAATTGAAATCTCCCGATGGGAGTAACCATTCCCGACTGCCAGGGGATCAATCCGCCATTACCTGCAGAGGTGAGCACTTTGTTCATGGTTTCAGGTGCAAATAAATACAGAATGGGCCCGAGAATAAGAAGATCACCGGGGATCACGTAGAATGGCAGGCGGAGACGGGCATAAAAGGCATCCCTGCTTGGAACGGCCGAAAACATGGCCCCGAATTGCTTCAGGGCGGGATCTGCTGTCATTTTCATCGAGGAGGGGCCATCCAGCCTCCAGCCCAGGTCAAGAAATACCAGGCCGTCGCCGGCTTCATTTAAAACCCCTTCAAGGCCAAGACCAACGCGCACTGCCATTCCCAGCCCCGCGGTCACCCCTGCGGTGTTCTGATGAGTGCCAAATCCGCTGAACAGGACTGAGCCCCTCACGGCAGCAGTAAGCCCGATAAAAGGCCCCACTTCTGCCCTGAACCTGGGAAGTTCCCCGAGGCCACTGGCCAGACCCGGAACTGCAGTTGGCATGATTACAGCCCTGTACCAAATCGAGAATGTACTGTCTATTTGGCGGACAGGCATGAAATTAGTCTTGCAAACATTCAGTGTATCGGCAGTCAATGAGAGATTTTCATGGGTTTTAAAGGTAAAGGGCCGCCTCCCTGATGCAACTTCGATGACCTGCTCAAGACTGATACGAACCGCATCAGACGACCTGTCGGCATCTTCAGGCCTCATATAGGCATCTCCCATCAGCACCATCCTGCCGCCATCCCAGGTCGATACTTCCAAGCCCTTCTCATTATAATAATCATGCGTTCCTTTCCGCTGGGCCGCATTTCCCCAGGTTCCTGCCACATGGCCGGAAGCATACATATCTTCGAGAAAATGGATGGCAAAGGCTTCATCGGCCAGGATCGCCAGCATGAGGGAGGAGCGTTCACCGGAACTCATACTGTCCCTTGCGAACTTTTCGGCTTTAAGCAAAGCACTAAGGTGAAACCATCCGTAGGTGCCCAGGGCATTCATCTCGGTACCCTGCCTGAAACAAATCGCGAAATACTGAGATTCAGTTGTCTTTTCATTTGGCCTTGCCAGGAGGAAATGCACATTGTTAGAGCCCGCCCTGGTTACATACTCCGGGTCAACGCGGAGCAGTTTGATATCTGAATCCCTGAGTTTATTCAGGCGGTCGCTCCTGTTCCTGGCATTCGCAATTCCTTTTCTCAATTCATAAGCGACATTCGCCACCTTCATGATCCATTCTGTTTGCAAAACATTATGCAGAAGATTTGCGGCTGATGTCGAATGGTCGCCCGAAATTGCAGGCCATGCAGCGAAGTCAATAAATTCAGGGCCGCGTGACCGTGTTGTATCGATAGAAAGGGAGAATAACCTGGACTCATGCCCATTCCGGGCTATGGACCAGAACCTTTCGAGGTCGGCACGATGGGCGGGATCAAGCTTTTGAATGGCAAGAATGGCGATATCCCTGTGCTCCGGGTATATCCATGCAAAACCATAATCAGATAGAGCGGCAAGTAGCAGGAGCAAAATAAATTTCTTCATCATATATTCAGAATAAGTCGGGATAAGGATGAATAAAATTAGTATTTTTCGGGCATGTTCAGGGAGCGAGCCGTTCAATTATCCAACCTGATTTTCCTTTCCTGTACAATATCCTGTCATGCAGGCGGTTTTCCTTTCCTGACCAGAATTCGAAACGGTCGGGAACCAGAATAAATCCCCCCCAGTTATCAGGTCTCTTGGGTGGTTTACCGCCAAGATCCTTTGTCAAGGCCTCGTGCATAACTTCCAGGAAAAGCCTGTCGGGAATAACAGCACTCTGAGGCGAGATGCAAGCGCTGATGCGGCTTCCCATGGGACGTGAGTTAAAATAATCATCAGAAATTTTCGCAGCCGCCTTTTTCACCTTTCCTTCCACCCTGACCTGCCTGTAAAGCTTGGGCCAGTAAAACAAGAGGGACGAAAATGGGTTTAACTCGAGCTGCCAGGCTTTCCTGCTGTCATAATTTGTAAAGAAGCAAAATCCTGTTTTTTTTATATCCCTGAATAAAACCATTCTTAGAGAAGGCCTGCCATCAGCAGCAGTAGCAAGGGCCATGGCTTCAGGCTCATGTTCTTTTATCTTTTTCGCATCCTCAAACCATTTCCTGAACAGGTTCATGGGATCCTCGGGCCATTCTTCCTTAAGTTCTTCCGGTTCAGATTGTTGATTCTGCGCGATCAAATGGGGCTTCCTTTTAGCTGTCATGAAGATGGGATCAAAGTTTCAGCCAAAAATAATTATTTCCTACCTTTACACAAATTTATTAATCCTGCATGAGTAATAAAATCAATAAAGCCGAACTTACCGAGATCAAGGAAAAAAACAAAGGCAGCCGGTCATATTCCAATGGTGAAGTGACTGTATATTGGAGGCCCCAGTTATGCATTCATTCTGCAAACTGCCTAATAGGTTTGCCGGAGGTGTTTAATAATTCATTGCGTCCATGGATCAAGCCCGAAGCTGCATCAACAAAAGAAATCATCAGGGTTGTCAATACCTGTCCGTCGAGGGCACTTACGTTTATGAAAAATTGCGGAAGCGCAGCATCGATCAGGGAGAAACCGGTTCCGGGCAAATCTCCGGGAGCCAGGATACAGATTCTTAAAAATGGCCCGGCACTTGTCCATGGCAGCTTTGTCATAAGTGATGCTGATGGTAAAACCCTCAAAGTTGAACATGAGGTGGCAGCCATCTGCCGTTGCGGAAATTCAAAAAAGAAACCCTTTTGTGACGGCACCCATAAGAATATCGGGTATGAAGATTAACCTCTGTAAACTGCAGGAAATAAAATAAGGTAATAACCTGATAAGAAGAATAAAATGACCATAGGATTACTTAAAGAAGAACTTCCCGAAAGAAGGGTCGCATTGTTGCCTGAAGGAGTGAAAACACTTACAGGGATGAATATAAAGGTTCTTGTTGAGACAGGAGCCGGAACTGCTGCCTTTGCATCTGATGAAGATTATAAAACAGCAGGGGCTTCAATTCTTTCAAAAGAAGAAGTCTTCGGATCGGCCGGTTTTCTTATTAAAATTCAGGCGCCGGATACAACAGAGCTCGGGATGATGAAGGAAAGACAGGTTTTCATGGCCGCATTCAACCCCATGGTAAACACCGGTCTTGTCAACACGCTCTGCTTAAAGGACATAACAAGTTTCAGCCTTGATATCCTGCCCCGTACAACCCGTGCACAGGCCATGGATATCCTCTCATCAATGGCTACTGTTGCCGGTTATAAAGCTGTACTGACTGCAGCAAACAACCTTCCAAAGTTCTTCCCAATGTTTATGACCGCTGCCGGAACAGTGACTCCGGCAAAAGTCCTGATCCTTGGAGCAGGGGTAGCCGGTTTGCAGGCTATTGCCACTTCACGCAAGCTTGGGGCCGTTGTGGAAGTTTTTGACGTACGTGCCGCGGTTAAAGAAGAAGTCACAGGGCTGGGTGGTAAATTTATAGATGTGGAAGGAGCAACCGACGATAAGGCAGCCGGCGGTTATGCTGTTGAGCAGGACGAAGAATTCAGGAAGCGGCAGGCACAGGCCATCCACGACCATGCCGTGAAATCGGATGCTGTGATCTGTACCGCGCAGATCCCGGGTAAAAAGGCACCCCTGCTGCTAAGAAAAGAAACCGTTGAAGCGATGAAACCAGGAGCGGTGGTCATTGACCTGGCCGCATCTTCAGGCGGGAATTGCGAGCTTACCAGAGACAATGAGACGGTGATTCACGGGCAGGTTAAAATTATAGGGAACTCCGCCTTTGCTGCCGATATGCCGTCGGATGCCAGTAAAATGTTCGGAAAGAATGTAGTCAATTTCCTGAAACTTATGTTTACAAACAAAGGGGAGTTTAAGCTTAACTGGGATGATGACCTGGTCAAGGGTACATGCGTAACCCACAATAAAGAAATAATCAGTGAACGTGTTAAGTCCGTAACCAAATAATTCCATTTATATGAATGATGTTTTGCTGTTTTTCTTGCAATACAGGGAAGCGATTTTTATTATCATTTTGTCTCTTTTCCTTGGTATCGAAGTCATTTCCCATGTTCCCTCGGTTCTCCACACACCCCTGATGTCGGGGGCCAACGCCATTCACGGTGTAGTCATCATTGGTGCTATTATTGTAATGGGCCATGCACATGACGTTTTGCCCATGGTACTTGGGTTCCTGGCTGTAATTCTCGGCACCCTCAATGTTGTCGGGGGATTCGTCGTTACCGACCGGATGCTTGAGATGTTCAGGAAAAAGAAATCCAAAAACTAACAAAAGATGGAAACGATAAACCGGCTAATACAATATACTCCCGAGATCAGCATTCTTGAAATGTCCTATATACTTGCCTCCGTCTTGTTTATTGTCGGGTTAAAGCGGCTGAGCCATCCCGACACAGCCCGAAACGGGAACCTCTGGGCAGCTGCGGGGATGGGACTTGCAATTTTATTTACTATCCTCTTCCATAAAAAGGACGGGGAAAGCATTGGTAATGTACCATGGATACTCGGTGCATTGACCATTGGCACAGCCGTTGGCTGGGTGGCAGCCCGGAAAGTAAAGATGACCGCAATGCCCCAGATGGTCTCGATATTTAACGGTATGGGTGGTGCCTGCGCAGCCCTGATCTCCCTGATGGAATTTCCAAAGCTTCAGGATTCCCTGGCAGCTGCAGGAGCTTCAAGCATGCTTCACGGGGAAACACTGGCTATCCTTTTCGGGCTAAGCATTGGCGGGGTTTCATTTGCCGGAAGCATGATAGCATTTGGGAAACTGGATGAAAAGATTGGCGATATCAAGGCCTCCTGGATTAGATACCTTAATCTATTCTTCCTCTTCATGCTTGTAGTTCTAGTGATTCTCATCATGTTCAAGCAACCTGTCGCCGGTGACAATACCCTGATATATCTTCTTACCTTTCTTGCACTGGTATACGGGGTAAGTTTTGTCATGCCTATAGGCGGGGCCGACATGCCCGTGGTAATTTCTTTATTGAATTCCTTCACGGGGATTGCCGCTGCCTGCGGCGGGTTTCTATACAGCAACCAGGCGATGCTTACGGGCGGTATTCTCGTAGGATCATCAGGGACCCTACTCACAATCCTTATGTGTAAAGCTATGAACCGCTCCCTGCTTAACGTTATTATCGGCGCTTTCGGCGGAGATGCTTCGGCCAATGCTGAAGCAGGTGATAAAACCGTCAAAGAGATCACATTAAGCGACGCCGCTGTTTTACTGAGCTATTCACAGAAAGTTCTTATTGTCCCCGGGTACGGACTCGCCGTAGCCCAGGCACAACATCTCTGCCACGAACTGGATGTTCTCCTGGCTTCGAAAGGGGTAGAAGTGAAATACGGGATACACCCGGTCGCAGGCCGGATGCCGGGCCATATGAATGTCCTGCTGGCCGAAGCAGATGTGCCGTACGAAAAACTTCTTGAAATGGAAGACGCCAATAATGAAATGCAGAATACTGATGTGGTGATAGTAATTGGTGCAAATGACGTTGTGAACCCTGCTGCTGAAGATGATCCCTCATCGCCCATCTATGGCATGCCTGTAATCAAGGCCTGGGAAGCTAAGAATGTGATCGTGATGAAACGCAGCATGGCCAAGGGCTATGCCGCCATCGAAAATAAGCTGTTCTATCATCCGAAGAACAATATGCTTTTCGGGGATGCAAAATCAACTCTTCAAAAGCTGGTTGCAGAGATCAAGAATCTGTAAAATAAAAAAGGCCGTCTTCAGGACGGCCTTTTTTATTTTTGTAAGAAGGATTACTTCTTAGCTTTTTTGGGGGCTTTTGCAGGTTTTGCAGCCTTGATCAGGTGTTTCTTAATTGAATCCTGATGTGCAATTGAATCGGCTTTCTTCTTTTCTTCACCAGCCTTAGCAATTGAATCAGCTATTCTCTGCTGTTCTGCCTGTACCATTGCTAATGAATCAGCTACGCGGATTGAATCAGCGATCCTTTTTTCTTCTAACTCTTTTGCGCTGGGGCCGCAAGCATACATGAAAGCTACAGCACCTACGATTAATAATGTTGCAAATTTTTTCATCGTTTTGTTCGTTTTGAATTTGATGCAAAGATAAAGCAGGATACCATACCAGACAAATTTTTAGGCCACTTTTTTTTAACATTTTTTAACATTTCGCTTATTCGCCTGAATATCAGCACGAATAATTTTAACATTTTTTAAGATGTTAACAATTCAAAACAGGGATAAAGACGATTAAACATCATAATCGTACCTTTGAAATATTATGCTGATACCTCTTGCAGAGCAACTGCGCCCCAATTCACTTGATGAATACCTCGGACAGGACCATCTTGTGGGACAAGGTGCCATTCTCAGGAAAGCTATTGAATCGGGGAATGTCCCATCGATGGTTTTATGGGGCCCCCCAGGAGTCGGCAAGACAACCCTGGCATATATTATATCGAGACAGCTTTCAAGGGAATTCCACACCTTGAGTGCCGTGAGCTCAGGAGTGAAGGAGGTAAGGGAAGTGATTGCCAGGGCGAAAGAAAGCGGTACCAGCCCTTTCCTGTTTATTGACGAGATCCACCGTTTCAGTAAATCACAGCAGGATGCGCTTTTGGGGGCTGTTGAGAAAGGGATAATCACCTTTATCGGGGCTACGACTGAGAACCCTTCATTTGAGGTGATCTCTCCCCTGCTTTCACGCTGCCAGATTTATATTTTGAAGGTACTTGAAGAACCCCAGCTACTCCAATTACTTGAAGAAGGGAGGAAAAGGCTTCAGCAGCAAATGGGAATTGAGATCAGTATTGCAGAATCGGAAGCCATCCTGCGGATATCAGGTGGTGACGCCCGCAAGTTACTGAACGCACTCGAACTGATAGTCACTTCGCTGAGCCCCGGGGAAAAAGCCATCCGCATAGATAATAAAAATACACTGGGCATCATACAGCAGAACCTTGCCATGTATGATAAAACCGGCGAAATGCATTATAATGTCATATCAGCGTTCATCAAATCGCTCAGGGGTTCCGATCCAAACGCCACGGTATACTGGCTGGCAAGGATGGTTGAGGCCGGTGAAGACCCCAAGTTCATTGCAAGAAGGATGCTGATCCTTGCTTCGGAAGACATAGGGAATGCCAATCCCAATGCTCTCCTCCTTGCAAATACCTGCTTCCAGGCCGTAGATGTGATAGGCTACCCCGAATGCGACCTGATACTCTCCCAAACTGCAATTTACCTGGCCACATCGGTGAAAAGCAATGCATCCTACCTTGCCATCAGGAAGGCACAAAAAGCATTCAGGGAGCATGGCGACCTGCCTGTGCCCCTGCAAATCCGGAATGCACCTACAAACCTGATGAAGAAGATAGGATACGGTAAGGATTATAAATACGCCCACGATTTCGAGAATAATTTTGCAGACCAGGAATTTCTCCCCGAAAAGATAAAAGGGTCAAAATTTTATGATCCACAGGAAAATCCGAAGGAAAAGGAAATACGGGCAAGGCTTAAAGCATTATGGAAAGAGAAGTACAAATATTAGTGACTGGTGACTGGTTGACAGTCACTGTTCACAGTTCACAAGTCACCGCTTATCAGTTATTCAAAAACAGATACTATGATCCCCAATATCCCCGGTTTAACGATTAAAGACCCCGGCATGTTCTTCCTGATCGCCGGTCCTTGCGTAATTGAGAACGAGAGTATGCCGATCGAAGTCGCAAGTCGTATCAGGGAGATTTGCGAACGGCTGAATATCCCTTACATTTTCAAGTCATCATACAAAAAAGCAAACCGTTCAAAGGGTGATTCGTTTACCGGTATCGGCAATGAAAAGGCAATGAACATCCTTGCTTCTGTAGGGAAAGAGTTGAAGATACCAACTCTTACCGATGTCCATTCGGAAGATGAGGCTTCATTTGCCGCCGGGTTCGTGGATGTATTGCAGATCCCTGCATTTCTTTGCCGGCAGACGGACCTGCTGATCGCAGCAGGGAGAACAAAGAAAGCGGTGAATATCAAGAAAGGGCAGTTCTCCTCGCCTGAAGCAATGCGTTACGCTGTTGAGAAAGTACTCAGCACAGGGAACACGAATATCATGCTTACCGAAAGGGGAACCACTTTCGGTTACCAGGACCTGGTTGTGGATATGCGTTCCATTCCCGAAATGCAGAAATTCCAGGTGCCTGTCATCCTCGATGTAACCCATTCGCTTCAGCAGCCGAACCAGGCATCGGGAGTAACCGGCGGCAGGCCTGATCTGATTGAAACTATAGCCAGGGCCGGCATAGCAGCAGGGGCCGACGGGCTGTTCATAGAAACACATCCTGATCCGGCCAAGGCTAAATCAGATGGTGCAAACATGCTCAAACTTGATCTTCTTGAAGACCTGCTGGTAAAACTGGTAAGGATAAGAAAAGCCCTTTAGTCCCTTTTATTCAAGTCCAAGGCTCTTTATTCCGCCGGTCTCGGGATGGAACAGTACTTTCCATTTGCTTGAAGGCAGGTTTGTAACAAGGCCCAGCTGGCTTATAAGGCACTGTTGCTCTTCCTGGGTGTTGTCGTCAACTTTCACAGTCACCCTTGCATATTCAGGTATCCTGTAAAAGAAACCGCTGGATTTGGCAGATTTTCCGGCTTTCTGAAGGTAAACCGAAACGGAATTTGTATTCCCCACCCTTTGTACCCTGATAGTGATCACCTTGCCTCCGCCAGGGGCATCGAGGTCCTGTACGCCCTTAGACTTATTGAATTTGAAGATAGGTATTTCGGTATTGATCTGGTTCGGCGTAGGTATATACTTATAGGAGAATGTCATGGTTTTGTGGATTTTCACACCAGTGAACAATTTCAGGTATTCCCTTTCCAGGTTTTTCAGCTGGGCGTCCATAAACTCCAGGGTTTCCTTATTGTAATTCACTTCCTGGAATCCCGTGATCAGGTTAAACCGGTTATCTTTGATCTTTGAGAGGAAATCAGCGGCTTCTTTTGCTTTTTGTTCAGGAGATTTTTCCACCATGGTCTTTTTCAGAAACTGTCTTTCAAGGGTCATGGTGTCGATGTTTATTTTTCGGCGGATGGTATCGACCTTTTCAAAAACGTTCACATCGGTATAGTTCCTGAACAGCTCTCCAAAAGCATCCTTTTCAAGCTCCAGTGGAGGTTCTTCAGCATTAAGCAACCTGTTTATCTGGGTTGTGGTATCGGCGGCGGAGGGTAAAGTTCCCAGTATGATACCGGCATCTGTAAGTGAAAGCAGCCCGGCTTTCTCCCCTTTCGACATCTTCTCACCCAGCTCAATAAAATAGTACTGATCGGGATCAGGCTCATAAGAAGTCGAAATATTAATATCGGATATTTTGTATTCGATGGTATTGGACTGAACGACATTTTTCAGGCCCAGGTAGCGAAAGGCATAATCGGCATAAGGGCCCTGGTAATTTTCAATCCTGTCGATCTTCACCGTAACGTTGACGACCGTACGGGGAAGGCTGTAAAATATCCCTTCATTAGTCTGGGGAAAGGTGTTATTGTCGATATGCACCACATTGATCTGTGCATATGCCATATTGCCGCCGGCTATTAGGATCAGCAATAAAAGCCTGAGAAAGAACCCCCTGGTTTCCATAGTTAAAAATGTGCTTAATGAATGAATAACAATTCGCGGTATTTTGGCAATGGCCATACTTCATCATCGACCATCAGTTCAAGTTTGTCGGAATGATAACGTATTTTTTCAAAAAACGGGAATACATGGCTGCAATAGGCTTTCGCTTTTTCTTCAGGATCCTGTATTTTATTGGCCACCTTCCTGGCTTCGGTCATATCGTTCACATAGGTCATGATCTTATCTATATGTTCGGATATTTCGGTGATCTGCTCCATCTGGTTCTGGGAGATCTTTCCGTAAGTCTTTAGGTCCAGCACCTGTTTCAGTCCTTTCACATTGTCGACAAGGATGTTCTGGTACCTTATCGCAACCGGGATCACATGGTTTGACACAAGGTCGCCAAGCACCCTGGATTCTATCTGTACTTTTTTGGTATAATCTTCAAGACCGATCTCATAACGCGCATGGACTTCACGCGCAGTAAGCACCTGGGTCCTTTCAAACACATCCACGAATTTCTTATGAACAAAGGCCTTGAGCGCATCTGGAGTGGTCCTGTGGTTCGAAAGTCCGCGTTTGGCGGCTTCTTTCAGCCATTCCTGTCCATAATTGTTACCTTCAAACCTGATAGGTTTAGATTCCTTGATATATTTCTTAAGCAAACCCAGGATGGCATCATCCAGTTTCACTTTCTTTCCTGTCACTTCTTTAAGGTCCTTCAGGAATTTATTTAACTGATCGGCCACTATCATATTCAGGGCGATCATTGCAGGGGCGCAGGAATGAGACGAGCCAACAGCCCTGAATTCAAATTTATTCCCAGTAAAGGCAAAGGGTGAAGTACGGTTGCGGTCGGTATTGTCGAGCAAGATCTCGGGGATCTTCGGGAAATTTTTAAGCAGGCCTGTATCGCTGTCAAGGCTGAATTTAAAACTTTTATCGCTCTTCTCGATGGTGTTCAGCCAATGAGTGAGCTGGGCGCCGATGAACACCGAGATGATTCCCGGGGGTGCTTCGTTTGCTCCAAGCCTGTGGTCATTGCCCGGTGTTGCTATGATAGCCCTCAGGAGGTCGGCATTCTCATGCACTGCCTTGACTATATTAACAAGGAAGGTGAGGAAGCGCAGCTCGGTTTTTGTGTTATGCCCGGGCAGGAGGAGGTTTTCCCTGGTATTGGTTGCGAGCGACCAGTTACTGTGTTTCCCTGAACCGTTCACACCGCTGAATGGTTTTTCATGAAGGAGGACGGTAAAATTGTGACGGCTGGCTACCTTTTCAACAAGGTGCATCATAAGCTGGTTGTGGTCTACCGACAGATTTGCTTCTTCAAAAACGGGGGCACATTCAAACTGGTTTGGCGCCACTTCGTTATGTCTTGTCTTCACCGGTATGCCAAGCCTGTGGGCTTCCAGTTCGAACTCCTGCATAAAGGCCATAACCCTCTGCGGGATAGTCCCGAAATAATGGTCTTCCAGCTGCTGGTCTTTGGCAGAGGAATGCCCGAACAGTGTACGCCCGGTGAGGACGAGGTCGGGACGGGCGCTGTACAGCGCTTTGTCAACCAGGAAATATTCCTGCTCCCAGCCCAGGGTGGCAAACACCTTGGTCACGTCCTTGTCGAAAAGCTGGCAAACTTCAACTGCTGCCTTATCGATAGCATGGAGTGCCCGAAGCAGCGGGGTTTTATAATCGAGGGCTTCCCCCGTATATGAAATAAATACCGATGGTATGCAAAGGGTTTTATCCATGATAAAGGCAGGTGATGAAGGATCCCATGCAGTGTACCCCCTTGCCTCAAAAGTAGACCGGATACCCCCGCTGGGGAAACTGGAAGCATCGGGTTCCTGCTGGGTCAGCTCAATCCCCCTGAATTTTTCAATTCCAGTGCCGCCTTCCACGGGGCTGACAAAAGCATCATGCTTTTCGGCTGTAGCTCCTGTAAGAGGCAGGAACCAATGCGTATAGTGTGTGGCGCCATTGCTGATAGCCCAGGCTTTCATACCGGCAGCCACCTGGTCGGCGATCCTGCGGTCAATTTTTTCACCCTTTTCTATTGAATTAATAACGGCGGTATATGCTTCTTCGGTAAGAAACTCTTTCATTGCAACCCGGTTGAAGGTAAGATCCCCGAAATAATCTGATGCTTTTTTATCAGGGAATATAACCGCTTTCGGCGTTCTTCCCATCGTCATTTCCAATGCCCTGAATCTGATGTTGTCCATAGCTGCGATTTACAATTTACAAATTACGAATTACGATTTCCGATTTCCGTCGGGGCTCACCCGGGCATAACGGTCTATCAGCATTTTCAAGTCTTTACAAGGTTCTTCCGGCTAACCAGCAGGAGTCCGGCAAAAGTAATAAATCCGTTAAGAATCAGGAGCTCAAATCCGAATTTATATCCACCAAATATTAACACTGAATAGTTGCTAAGTAAATAACAGATACAGGGCGAGATTAAGGCGATGAGAGGCACCAGCTTATCCCTGACCTGTTTGCGTGAAAAAAGGCCGAAACTATACAGGCCCAGAAGTGGTCCGTAAGTATACCCTGCCACGGTGAATAACTTATCAATAACCGCCCTGTCATTTATGGCCCTGAATAAAATAATAACTCCAAGTAAAAGAATGGCGAAGCATACATGGACCAGGTACCTTATCCTTTCCTTTTTCCTTTCATTCATATTTTCTCTCTTCGGAAGGCCGAGGAAGTCAATGCAAAAGGAGGTTGTAAGTGAAGTCAATGCCCCGTCGGCGCTGGGATAGGCAGCAGAGATCAGCCCGATGATGAAAACAAGCCCCGCTACGGGGCCAAGATAGTTAATTGCAATCAGCGGAAAGAGATCGTCTGAGCGCGAGGGCAGCCTGATCCCCTTGAATTCAGCAAACATGAACAGGGTGGCTCCAAGGAACAGAAAAATGAAATTGACAAATACCAGTACACCGCTGAAAGTAAACATGTTCTTCTGAGCGTCTTTCAGGTTCCTGCAACTCAGGTTCTTCTGCATCATTTCCTGGTCAAGCCCGGTCATTACTATTGTTATGAACATCCCGCTGAAGAATTGTTTCAGGAAAAACCGCCTGTCGCTCCAGTCGGTATTGAACATCCTTGTTAAGCCGTTATCCATTGCCCTGTGGTACAAACCTGCAAGACTAAGATCCATATTCCTTGAAATAATGTAAACTGAAAGGACCACCGCCAGAAGCATGAAAGTAGTCTGAACGGTATCGGTCCAGATTATGGTTTTAATTCCCCCCTTGAAGGTATAGAGGAGAATAAGGACGATAAAAATAAGCACGGTTAATCCAAAGGGGATGTTCCAGGCATCGAAAACAAAGACCTGGAGGACGTTTACGACGAGGAACATCCTGAACGAAGCCCCGATCACCCTTGAAAGGAGAAAATAAAAAGCTCCTGTTTTGTATGACCAGAACCCGAAACGGGAATCAAGGTATGAGTATATTGAGGTAAGATTAAGCCGGTAATAAAGGGGCAGCAGTATGGTTGCAATAATGGCATACCCTAAAAGGTAACCCGCCACGACCAGAAAATACGAGAACTGGGTATCTCCTACCCAACCGGGGACCGACATGAATGTGACCCCCGACAAAGATGCGCCTATCATGCCGTAGGAAACGACGAACCAGGGCGAAGCTTTGTTCCCAATATAAAAACCCCTGTTTGTTGATTTCCGTGCAGTCAGCCAGGTGATGAAAAAAAGCAGGGCGGTGTATGCGAAGAAAGCGAAAAGGATGGTTTTTGGGGACATGAATTGATTTACGATTTGCGAAGGACGAATTACGAGTTACAATTTACGATTTACGATTTATCAGGTATCTGATGTAAGATTTCATATTTCAGATAACAGTTCCTGGGCAAAGGACCGGAGA